>Ga0310821_100037_pt1 | contig 266443 bp, 233 predicted proteins | sample P4_ome_FD_201300 | JGI IMG/M metagenome (GOLD analysis project Ga0310821, IMG submission 201300) | Sorghum-adapted microbial communities from Joint BioEnergy Institute, Emeryville, California, United States - P4_Day56_Rep1 | ecosystem: Engineered > Bioreactor > SSF (Solid state fermentation) >...
CTCTCAGACCCGCTACCCGTCGTCGCCTTGGTGGGCCGTTACCCCACCAACTAGCTGATAGGCCGCGAGCCCCTCTCTGCACGGTAGCTTGCAAGCAGAGGCCACCTTTCCCGATCCCCCCATGCAGGGAGATCGACCATGCGGTATTAGCCCGAGTTTCCCCGGGTTGTCCCCCGCACAGAGACAGGTTGCTCACGTGTTCCTCACCCGTCCGCCGCTCGGCTCGGGTCCGAAGACCCGTCCTCGCTCGACTTGCATGTGTTAGGCACGCCGCCAGCGTTCGTCCTGAGCCAGGATCAAACTCTCCAAAGAAAGTTCAATCTGCCCTATGAACGCCCTACAGACGTTCGGAATTTACCTTTGCCTGTACCCCTTGGCGCCTCTCGGCGCCGGCCCATGGGAAGGTACACCCACGGGCGGGGCCCACACAGACATGCACAACCTCGGTTGTCAAACATCGGCGGCGCCGTAGCGCCGAATAGAACTTTAAGATAGCGATCGGCGCCCGATTTGTCAACTCCCCAAAGGACGGGCGCCGAATCGCGCAGGCCAAGATTCTAACAGAATCGAGGTCGGAGGTCAACCCCCGGCGGCGGACGCCGGCTCACCACTCCTCGCGACGGGAACGGCGGCCGAGCTCGGGCTCATCGTCCTCGTCCTCCCACTCCTCCTCCCAGTCCTCCTCGTCCTCCCATTCGTCCTCGTCGTCCCACTCGTCCTCGTCCTCCCACTCGTCGTCCTCCCACTCATCCTCCTCCCAATCCTCCTCTTCGAACTCCTCATCGTCGTCGAAGGCGAGGATGTCGAGTTCCTCCTCCTCCCAGCTGGCGCCGAGGCGCCGAGCCAGCACATCCGCCATTGATGGCCCTCCTTGCGAGGCGATCTCGGTTAGAGACCAGAATCCCATGGAATTACGAGAAAGAACGCGCCCAAGGTAATGACCGTGTCGCATCTGTCAAGGGTCTCGCGCGCCTCGGGGATGCGCACGGCCGATCTTGGGCCCGGGCGTGGCTCACCCCGCCATACGCGACGCCTTCTTCCGCTCGTGCGCCTTGAGGTGGCGCTTGCGCAGACGGATCGCCGCCGGCGTGACCTCGACGAGCTCGTCGTCGGCGATGAACTCGAGAGCCGCCTCGAGGGTCATGATCCGCGGCGGCTCGAGCAGGATGTTCTCGTCGCTCCCGGCGGCGCGGATGTTCGTGAGCTTCTTCCCCTTCGCTACGTTGACCTCCATGTCCCCCGGGCGCGCGTTCTCGCCGACGATCATCCCTTCGTAGGTCTCGACGCCGGGGCCAATGAAGAGGGTCCCGCGCTCCTGGAGGTTGAAGAGGGCGTACGCGACGGAGGTGCCGTCGACCATGCTGACCATCACGCCGCGGTCGCGGCTGCGGATCGGCCCGACCCAGGGCCCGTACCCCGAGAAACGGTGGTGCAACTGCCCCTCGCCGCGGGTGTCGGTGAGGAACTCGCTGCGATACCCGAAGAGACCGCGCGCGGGGATGCGGTAGACGAGCCGAACGAGACCGACGCCGGCCTCACCGGAGCGCCCCGTTCCGGCGTTGCGCATCTCGAGCATCTCGCCCCGGCGCTGGCCGAGCTTCTCGATGACGACGCCGGTGTAGGTCTCGGGGACGTCGATGGTGACCTCTTCGTACGGCTCGAGGACCTCGCCGTCGGGGCCCTTGCGCAGGATGACGCGGGGCCGGGAGACGGCGAACTCGTACCCCTCGCGGCGCATCGTCTCCATGAGGATCCCGAGGTGGAGCTCGCCGCGTCCCGAGACGGTGAAGGTGTCCGGGGAATCGGTGTCCTCGACGCGGAGCGCGACGTTGCGCTCGAGCTCGCGCATGAGGCGCTCGCGGAGCTGCCGGCTCGTCACGTACTTCCCCTCCCGCCCGGCGAAGGGGGAGGTGTTGACCATGAAGTCGACGGAGACCGTGGGCTCCTCGACGGCGATCCCGGCGAGGGGCTCGGGGTGGTCGACGTCGGCGATCGTCGAGCCGATCTCGACGCCCTCGAGCCCGGCCAGGGCGACGATGTCGCCGGCCGCGGCCTCGGGCACTTCCACGCGCTGGAGCCCCTCGAAGGTGTAGAGCCGGACGACCTTCCCCTGACGCGAGGCCGGGGCGGAATCGTCGCCCTCCGTCTTCGGAGAGAGAAGGACGATCGGGTCGCCGACGCGCACCACGCCCCGCTCGATGCGTCCGATCGCGAGGCGCCCGAGGTAGGGGGAGTAGTCGATCGTCGAGACGAGCATCTGGAAGGGCGCCTCGATGTCCCCCGGGGGAGCCGGCACCGTGGAGAGGATCGTCTCGAAGAGAGGGCTCAGGTCGCGCCGCTCGTCGTCGAGCTCGCGGATGACGTAGCCGTCCCGCGCGGCGGCGTAGAGGACCGGCGCGTCGAGCTGACGCTCGTCGGCCTCCAGCTCGAGGAAGAGCTCGAGGACCTCGTCGTGCACCCGGAGCGGCTCGGCGTCCGAACGGTCGATCTTGTTGATGATGACGATCGGCTGGAGCCCGAGCGAGAGCGCCTTGCGGGTCACGAAGCGGGTCTGCGGCATCGGCCCCTCGGCGGCGTCGACCAGGAGGATCACTCCGTCGACCATCCGGAGGATGCGCTCGACCTCGCCCCCGAAGTCCGCGTGCCCGGGGGTGTCCACGATGTTGATCTTGTGATCGCCCCAGCGGACCGAGGTGTTCTTGGCCAGGATCGTGATCCCTCGCTCCCGCTCGAGGGGGTTCGAATCCATGACCCGCTCCTGGACGACCTGATTGTCGCGGAACGCTCCGGCTTGCCGGAGCATCTGGTCGACGAGCGTGGTCTTGCCGTGGTCGACGTGGGCGATGATGGCGATGTTGCGAATCATGTTTTCCGGCCGTACGGCGTGAGCCGCCGGATCCCTGGGCCAAACACAAAATCGGGCCCCTTGGGGCCCGGTCGAGCCCCTAAATTTAACGGTCCCAGCGGCTTCTCTCAAGTCCGGGGATCGGGGGACCTCGTCGGCGAGGGGGAGGGGATGGCGAGCGCGGCGATCTCGCGGCGGCGTGGGCCGTCCCACTCGGCGAGGAAGACGCGCTGCCAGGTGCCGAGGAGGAGGTCGCCGTCCTCGACGAGGAGGGTGAGGCCGGGGCCGAAGAGGGAGGTCTTGACGTGGGAGTCCGAGTTCCCCTCGGCGTGGAGGTAGTCGCCCTCGCGGGGGACGAGGCGTCGGAGCACGGCGATCATGTCGCGGGCGACGTCGGGGTCGGCGCCCTCGTTGACGGTGAGGGCGCAGGTGGTGTGGAGGGACCAGAGGTGGAGTACGCCGTCGCGGATCCCGGCGCGGCGGACCAGGGCGCGGAGCTCCGGGGTGATGTCGCGGAGCTCCTCGCGGGATCGGGTATCGACGCGGATGCGGTCGGCCATGCGGTCCTCCTTGGGGGGCGGGCCGGTCGATCGAAGCGGCCGGGGGCGCGTCGTCTTCCGGCTCGCCGGGGGTCAGGTGTGGATGAGCGGCCCGGGGAGATCCTCCGGGATGGAGACGCCGCGGCGCTCGAGCTGGACGGTGATGTGGCGGATCCCGAAGCGTTCGCCGAGGCGCTGGTGAATTTCCTCGAGGACGCGCTGGTTGTCCTCGGGGTTCTGGACGACGGCGTGGCCGCTCATGGCGAGGAACCCGCTCGTGACGGTCCAGACGTGCAGGTCGTGGACCTCGTCAACGCCGGGGATCTCGCCGATCGCGGCGTGGACTTCGGCGAGGTCGATGTGGCTGGGGACGGCGTCGAGGAGGACGTCGACCGATTCGCGAACGAGCCGCCAGCTGCTGACGAGGATGAGGATCCCGACGGCGACCGAGATGAGGGGGTCGGCGAGGGTCCAGCCGGTGGCCATGATGATGATCGCAGCGGCGACAGCGCCGACGGAGCCGAGGAGGTCGCCGAGAACGTGGAGGTACGCCCCCCGCACGTTGAGGCTGTGCCCGGCGGAGCGGTGCAGGATCAGGGCGGCGGCGACGTTGACGAGGAGCCCGCCGATGGCGACGGCGAGCATGAGGCCGCCCTCGACCTCCGCGGGGGACCGGAAGCGGCGGTACGCCTCGAGGAAGATGAAGAGGGACAGAACGATGAGCGTGGCGCCGTTGGTCAGTGCCGCGAGAATCTCGAGCCGCACGTAGCCGAAGGTCTTCTCGGGGGTCGCGGGGCGCTGGGCGACGCGGAGCGCGAAGAGGGAGAGGGCGATCGCCGCGACGTCGGTCAGCATGTGGCCGGCGTCGGCCATGAGCGCGAGCGAGTTGGCGAGCCACCCCCCGACGAACTCGACGACCATGAAGGTGCCGGTCAGCGCGAGGACGAGGGTGAGCCCCCGTCGGCCTGCGGCGCGGAGGTGGTCGTGGCCGTGGCGGTGGCCGTGTGCGTGGTCGTGGCCGTGCCCGTGGTGGTGCTGGGCGTCGCACCCGCCGTGCTCGTGGGCGGGCTGCGCGGCGGCTCGGGCGAGGGCGCAGTGGGGGCCCGGGCCCATGATGCACCCCCTGGCGTGGGCGTTCACGGCTGTACCTCCGCCGAGTGGAACGGGGCATCGGCGGGGATGATCCAGGTCCACGCCTCTCCGTTCTCGAAGGTGCGGGGGCGGAGCCGAAGGACGGCGCCGTCGGCGGCGCGGGCCAGGAGGATGATCGGCTCGCCGGCGACGACGGGTGCGACCACACGGGTGCTCTGGGGCGCGACGTCGCCGACGACGACCTCGCCGCGAGGGAGCGCCGCCTCGAGGAACGCGATGGAGAGCGGCCGCTCGGTCCGGTTCTCGACCGTGATGCGGGCGAGGGCGGCGCGTCGCGCGGTCGCCTCGCGCTCGGGGCGGCGAGTGTCGCCACCGGCGAGGGTGCACGAGGCGACCCAGAGGGCGAGGAGCGGGCCGAGGCCCCGTAACGGCGAGAGGAACATAGAAACCCGATGGTGCGAAGGTGACGTCCTCGGCACTACCCCGTGCGCGTCGCAGGAGTTCGCGCGGTCCGGCTTGCCGCCGGAAGTCTGTCGAGATGGACGGCGGGGGGCAAGGGCGCGACCGGGCTCACGCGGGTTCGGCGAGGTCGGCGAGGAAGTCGGCGACCTCGCGTGGCGAGCGCAGGAACGCCGTCGCGGCGGTCTCGGCGGGCGGCTCGTCCGCGACGACGATGCCGGCGCCGCAGTCGCGCAGGGCGACGAACGCATCCTCGTCGGTCCGGTCGTCGCCGATGAAGAGGGCCGGGATGCGGGTGTCGAGCCCCGCCTGGAGGGCGTCGAGGAGGAACCTCGTGGCGCGGCCCTTGTCCCAGGGCACGTCGGGTCGGACCTCGACGACCTTCTTCCCCTCGGTAATGCGAAGGCCGGGCGTAGGATCGCACAGCGCGCACACGTGCGAGAGGATCCGCTCCCGCGCGTGGGGATCGCGGGAGAGCCGGTAGTGGACGCTGAGGGTGAGCCCTTTGTCTTCGAGGACGTAGCCGGGGTCGTCGGCGAGGGCGCGACGGAGCGCTTCGGCGCAGGCGGCGATGCGCGGCATCGCACGGGCGGCGTCCCGGTGCACCTCCTGGATCCCCGGCCCCTCGATCTCGATCCCGTGGTTCCCGGCGTAGTAGAGGTCGGGGAGATCGACGCGCCGGCGCACATCCTCGAGCGCCCGGCCACTGACGATCGCCACGTCGGTGTCGGGGCGCCGGGCGAGGCGTTCGAGAGCGGCACGAGCCGCGGGGGGGAGCTCGACGGCCGCGGGGTGTTGGGCGATCGGCGCGAGGGTGCCGTCGAAGTCGAGGGCGACGAGCATCCGCCCCGCGTGCCGACGCGCGGCCCTCCATTCCTCCAAGCGCTGGGTGGCGTGAGGGATCATTCGCTTCGTTGCCGGGTGTCCATCCGACGGGAGGAGCGGCCCGGATCGACGGAACCCCTCCGTACCCGACCGGTAGTGTAGTACCGAAATCGATGCCGGGCAAAGGCCGATCGGTCGTTGCCCCGCGAGGGGGCGTCCGTTAACTTCAGGGTCGCTCCGACAGTGGAAATCTCGCCCATCAGCGACGTCATCATGCGATCGTTCCTCCTGGCCACCGTCGTCGGCCTGCCGCTCCTCATCGCCGCTTGCGACGGCCGTTCCACGGTCGCCTACGGCGATGCGACGAGCATCATCTTCGCCACACCCGACTCGGTGTGGTCGGAGGTCGCCGATTCGGTCCACCGGGTCATGGAGCCGCGGATCCTTACGGTCCGCGAAGAGCGCACCTTCGAGTTGACCCACGTCTCGCCGGTCGACCCGAAATGGACCCGGCTCCGGCTCTTCCGCCAAGTCCTGGTCGCCGGCCGCCCGGAAGACCCGTGGGTCGCGCCGGTGGTCGAGGCGCAGGAGGAGTCGCTCCCGCCGCTCCCCGCGATCATCGTGGCGAGCGACGTCTGGGCGCGCGGCCAGACGGTCACGGCCGTGGTCCTCCCGCCGGACGGCGGGGCAACCGAGCTCGCCGCTCTCTTGCCGGATCTGCACCGCCACTTCGACGGGCGGTTCCGGGATTACGCCCGGCAGCGCATGTTCGTGAGCGGCCGCAACGACTCGCTCCTCGCCGCGCTTCGCGCCGAGGCGGGATTCGGCCTCCTCGTCCCGAAGGTCTACGAAGTGCGCCAGCCCGATGCATCGACGTACATCTTCCGCAACGACAACATGACGGGGGGGATCCTCGAGCGCACGATCCTGGTGACGTGGACGGAGGGGAAGGGCTCGCGGCCGGCCGCATCGGCGGAGTCGGCCCTCGAGTGGAGGGACGACGTCGCCGCGAAGCATTACGGCATGCTCCCGCAGCGCACGGGGCGCGACCCGATCGAGACCCGCATGCTCGGAAGCGACGAGTCCGGGGGGCTGGAGGTCCAGGGGATCTGGACGGGCACCGACGCGCAATTCCCGATGGCGGGGCCGTTCATCACGCGGATCGTCCCCTGCCCCGCCCAGGACCGGACGTACCTCCTGGACGCGTGGCTCTACGCGCCCGGGAAGTCGAAGTACGAATACATGCTCCAGCTCGAGACGATCCTGGATTCGTTCGAGTGCGGGGCCTGAGGCCATGTCGTTCGTCCATCTCCACACGCACAGCGAGTACTCCCTCCTCGACGGCGCCAACCGCCTCGGCGACCTGGTGCGGCGGGCGAAGGAGTTCGAGATGCCCGCCATCGCGCTCACCGACCACGGCTGCATGTTCGGCGCGTGGGAGTTCCAGCAGGTGGCGAGCAAGGCCGGGATCAAGCCGATCCTCGGGATGGAGGCGTACGTCGCGCCGGGCGACCGGCGGGACCGGAGCACGCCGCGGGGGGAGCGGTCGTACTACCATCTCGTGCTCCTCGCACGCGACCTCCAGGGCTACCGGAACCTCGTCAAGCTGACCTCCATCGGGTACATGGAGGGGTTCTACCATCGCCCCCGCATCGACCGGGAGGTGCTGGAGCGGCACGCCGAAGGGGTGATCGTGACCTCGGCCTGCCTCGCGGGCGAGGTGGCGCAGCACCTCATGGCGGACCGGTGGGACGAGGCCCGGGCGACGGCCGCGTGGTACGCCGAGGTCTTCCGCGACCGCTACTATCTCGAGGTCCAGGCCCACGACTCGGAGGGGCAGCACGAGCTGAACGAGCGGATCTTCCGCCTCGCCGACGAGCTCGGGCTCCCCGTCGTGGCGACGAACGACGCCCACTTCCTCCGGGCCGAGGACCACGACGCGCACGACGTCCTCCTCTGCATCGGGCTCGGGAAGGACCGCAACGACCCCGCCCGGATGCGCTACGACGGCGGGCTCTACTTCAAGAGCGCCGCGGAGATGGCCGAGCGGTTCCCGGGCCGCCCCGACGTCCTGGAGAACACGCTCGCCATCGCGGATTCGGTGGACGTCCAGTTCAAGAAGCAGTACTACGTCCCGAAGTTCCCGCTCCCCGAGGGGGTCCCGGACGAGAAGACGCTGCTGCGCCAGATCACCTTCGAGCGGGCGAAGCAGCGCTTCGGCGACCCGCTCCCCGAGGAGATCCGCGAGCGGCTGGAATACGAGCTCAGCGTCATCTCGAACGAGCGGGCGGACTACGCCGGGTACTTCCTGATCACGCAGGACTTCATCAACTGGGCGAAGGACCACGGTATCCCGGTCGGGCCGGGCCGTGGCTCGGCGGCCGGGTCGATGGTCGCGTACGTGATCGGGATCACCGACGTCGACCCGATCAAGTTCGACCTCCTCTTCGAGCGTTTCCTGAACCCCGACCGCGTGTCGATGCCCGACATCGACATCGACTTCTGCTACGAGCGGCGGGGCGAGGTCATCGAGTACGTCCGGCAGAAGTACGGCAAGGAGTCGGTCGGGCAGATCATCACCTTCGGAACGATGAAGTCCCGGGCGGTGATCAAGGACGTCGGCCGGGTGCTCGGCTTCGAGCCGGCGGAGACGGACCGGCTGGCGAAGCTCGTGCCGAACTCGCCGGCGTACTCGCTGACGGTGGCCGAGGCGGTGGAGAAGATCCCGGAGCTGCGGGACCTCTACCAATCGGACGAAAGGGTCCGGCGGCTCCTGGACTACGCACAGGTCCTGGAAGGGCTCTCGAGGCACGCGAGCGTGCACGCCGCGGGCGTGGTCATCGCGCCGGGTCCGCTGCACCACTACGTCCCCGTCTGCACGCAGCCGACGCGCGGGGCGGGGGCGAGCGGGAACGGCGACGAGAACGTCCTCGTCACCCAGTGGGACATGATCGCACTGGAGCAGGCGGGGATGCTGAAGATGGACTTCCTCGGCCTGAAGACGCTGACGGTGATCTACGACGCCGTCGCGTGGATCCGGAAGCGCCACGGCGTGCTGCGCCACCCGGTGACGGGGGAGGAGTACGCGCGGATCGAGGACGTCCCCCTCGATGACCCGGAAGTCTACGAGATGCTGGCGCGCGGCGGGACGACGGGGGTATTCCAGTTCGAGTCGTCGCTCGCCACGGAGAAGCTGCGGTCGATGCGCTGCGACCGCTTCGAGGACCTGGCGGCGACGAACGCGCTGATCCGGCCGGGCCCGCTCGACAGCGGGATGACGGACGTCTTCATCCGCCGCAAGCTCGGGAAGGAGCCGGTGACCTACCCGCTCCCGGAGCTCGAGCCGGTCCTCGAGTCGACGTACGGCGTCATCACCTACCAGGAGCAGGTGATGCGCATCGCCCAGGTGCTGGCGGGGTTCACGCTGGCCGAGGCGGACGTGCTCCGGAAAGCGGTGGGGAAGAAGGACGCCGAGCTGATCCGGAAGGAGCTCGAGAAGTTCACGACGCGGGCGATCGAGCGGGGCGTCGATCCCAAGAAGGCATCGGAGCTCGCCGAACAGATCGAGACCTTCGGCCGCTACGGCTTCAACCGCTCGCACAGCGTGGCGTACGCGCTGCTGAGCTACCAGACGGCCTGGTTGAAGCGGCACTACCCGGCGGAGTTCATGGCGGCGCTCCTCTCGTCCGTGGTGGACAAGACGGACGATGTGGTAAACTATATCGGGGAGTGTCGGGAGCTGGGGCGGTACATCCCGAACCTTCCTGGGGGGATCGAGGTCCTCCCGCCGGATGTCAACGAGTCGGATTGGAAGTTCACGCCGGTCTCGGAGAACCAGATCCGGTTCGGCCTCGGCGCGGTTCGCGGGGTGGGCGAGGCGGCGGTGAACACGATCCTGGAGGCGAGACGGGCGGGCGGGCCGTTCCGCAGCCTCTTCGACCTCGTCGACCGGATCGACCTGCGGGTCTGCGGGAAGCGCGCTCTCGAGGCGTTGACGCTGGCCGGCGCCTTCGATTCGCTGGGCCACAGGGCGCAGGTCTTCGCGGGGCTGGAGCCGATGATCCGGGAGGCGCAGCTCAGGGCGGAGGAGCGGGCCTCGGGGCAGGCGTCGCTCTTCGACGCGTTCGGGGCCGACGGCGTCGAGGCGCAGCCGCTGCGCCCCGAGCCGAAGCTGCCGGAGATCGAGCCGTGGCCGGAGTCGGAGCGTCTCGCCCGGGAGAAGGAGATCCTCGGTTTCTTCATCAGCGGGCATCCGCTCGAGAAGTACCGGGAGGAGGTCCGCGTCTTCGAGCAGGTCAACACCGCGAACCTGAAGGAGTACCGGGATCAGAAGGTCGAGCTGGCGTGCGTGGTGACGGGGGTCAGCCGACAGATCTCGAAGCGGAACGGGGAGGAGTGGGGTCGGATCACGGTCGAGGACTTCCACGGGACGGCGACGGTCCTGGCCTTCGGCGAGGCGTGGGAGCTGTGCCACGATAAGCTGGTCCAGGATGCGGCGGTCCTCATCCGGGGCAGTGTCTCGGGGCGGGAGCGCGATGAGGATGCGCCGCCGATCTTCCTCGACGACGTGGTGCCGTTGGCGAATGTCCGGGCCGGCGGGGTCCTCGCGGTCGAGCTGCACCTGGCGCCGTCGCGTGTGGGCGCCGAGGAGGTGGCGACCGCGGCCCGCGCGTTCCGCGCGCACCCTGGGAAGTCGCCGATCTACGTGGTGTGGGAGCCGCCGTCGGGGGCCGAGACGGGGAACGGCGGTGCTCCGCGGGGGGTGCGCCCCGACGGCGGGGCGGCGTACCGTTTCCGCTCCCGCACGTTGACCATCTCGCCGAACGAGGCCCTGGTCGAGGAACTCCGGGCGCTCTTCGGCCCGGATGGGGTACGTCTGGTCAAGGCATGAGGAATACGCAGATGAGCGCGCCGCGCTTGGAATTCGAGAAGGGGATCGCCGAGTTGGAGCAGCAGATCGACCGGCTCCAGGAGATGGCGCGCCAGCGGGGGCTGGACGTGGCCTCGGAGCTGAGGGTCCTGGAGCAGAAGCTGGATCGGCTGAAGCAGGAGACGTACGCGAAGCTCTCCCCGGTCGACCGTGTGCAGCTGGCGCGGCATCCGAGGCGTCCCTACACGATGGATTACATCGCCCGGGTATTCGGGGACTTCATCGAGCTGCACGGCGATCGGGCGTTCCGTGACGACGAGGCGATCGTCGGCGGGTGGGGCCGTCTCGCCGGGCGGACGGTGATGGTGATCGGCCACCAGAAGGGCCGGGACATGAAGGAGAACCTGCGGCGCAACTTCGGGATGCCGCACCCCGAGGGGTACCGTAAGGCGCTGCGGCTGATGCAGCTCGCGGCCAAGTTCGGGCATCCGATCGTGACGCTGATCGACACCCCGGGCGCGTACCCGGGGATCGGGGCGGAGGAGCGGGGGCAGGCGGAGGCGATCGCGCGCAACTTGCGGGAGATGGCGCGGCTTCGGGTCCCGACGGTCTCGGTCGTGATCGGGGAGGGCGGGAGCGGCGGCGCGCTCGCCCTGGGCGTCACCGACCGGATCCTGATGTTCGAGAACTCGATCTACAGCGTGATCTCGCCGGAGGGTTGCGCGGCGATCCTGTGGAAGACGAACGAGGCGAAGGACAAGGCGGCGGCGGCGCTGAAGCTGACGGCCGAGGACCTGGCGGAGCTCGGCGTCGTCGACGAGGTGATCCCGGAGCCGGTCGGGGGAGCGCACACGGATTGGGATGAGACGGCGCGGCGCCTCGCCGATTCGCTGGTCCGGCACCTCGACGCGCTTCGCGCCGTGCCGCCGGAGGAGCTGGTGCGGCGGCGGCTCGAGAAGTACCTGGCGATGGGCGCCTGGAGGACCGAGCCGGCCCGGGCCTGAACGGCCCCGGTGGCGCGGACGCACCCGGACGGGGTCAGGAAGTCTCAACGATTGACCGGATCAGGAGGGCCTCCCGTGGCCCAGATCGTCGAAGTCACCTTCAAAGGGAATCGCCGCGACTATTTCACCCATGAGGGCGACGCGGTACCGCTGAACGGGTACGTGATCGTGGAGGCGGACCGCGGCGAGGACCTCGGGCGGGTGACGGCGAGCGGCGCCGTCGCGGAGCGCAAGTGCAGCAGTTGCGCGACGGGCTGTGCGGCGCCGGTGCCGGTGAAGCGGGTGCTGCGCCCGGCGACTCCCGACGAGATCCGGCAATCGCAGTTGTTGCGGCTCGACGAGGACCGGGTCCGCCGCATCGCGCGGGAGCGTGTCCAGCACTTCGGCCTCAAGATGAAGGTCACGGAGGCGGAGTGGCAGCTCGACCGCAACAAGCTGATGATCTATTTCACGGCCGAGCGGCGGGTCGATTTCCGCGAGCTCGTCCGCGACCTGGCGCGGACGTTCCGCACGCGGATCGAACTGAGGCAGATCGGCGTGCGTGACGAGGCGGCGCTCCTGGGCGGGGTCGGCCGCTGCGGGCGGGAGCTCTGCTGCTCGACGTGGCTGCGCGAGATCAAGCCGGTGAGCTTGCAGCTCGCCAAGGACCAGCGGCTCTCGCTGAACCCGGCTCAGATCTCCGGGTGCTGTGGGAGGCTGATGTGTTGTCTGACGTACGAGCACGAGTCGTACGTGCAGGCGCGGAAGAAGTTTCCCCGTGAAGGCAAGACGCTCGTCACGTCGAAGGGTCGGGAGAAGGTCGTCAGCGTCGATATCTGGCGCGAGCGGGTCCTCCTCAAGGACGAGGACGGGAACCGCAGAACGGTGGAACTGGCCGAGCTCAAGGCGGAGGTCGCCCGGGCGGCCAGCGAGGACACGAACGGGAAAGGACGGGGCGCGTGACCGAGCGCTACCGCTATTACATCACGACCGCGATCGACTACGCCAACGGGCCGCCGCACATGGGGCACGCCCTGGAGAAGATCGGCGCGGATGCCATGGCTCGGTACCATCGCCTGAGGGGCGATGACGTCCACTTCGTCATGGGGATGGACGAGCACGGGCTCAAGGTGCTCCAGAGCGCGGAAGCCGCCGGCGTCTCGCCGCAGGAGTGGGTGGATGGGATCGCGGAGAAGTTCATCGCCGCGTGGGACCGGCTGATGATCAGCCGCGACGACTTCATCCGCACGACGCAGCCGCGTCAGCATCGGGCGGTGACGGAGCTGCTCGAGCGGATGCATGCGTCGGGCGACCTCTACAAGGGGCGTTACGCCGGGTACTACTGCGTCGGGTGTGAAGCCTTCAAGCGAGAGGATGAGCTCATCCTCTCGCCCGGCGACGAGGGCGGTTCGACCTTCGTCTGCCCGATCCACCCGACCCGCCAGGTGGTGTGGATGGAGGAGGAGAACTGGTTCTTCCGCCTCTCCGCCTACCAGGACCGCCTGCTCCGTCACCTGGACGAGCACCCGGAGTTCGTGCAGCCGGAGATCCGGCGCAACGAGATCCGGCGTGTGATCGAGGGGGGACTCGAGGACATTTCGGTCTCCCGGGCGCGCCTTCCGTGGGGGATCCCCTGGCCCGGCGACCCGGAACACACCGCCTATGTCTGGGTCGATGCCCTGACGAACTACCTTGCGGCGATCGGTTTCCCCGACCCCTCCTACCTGGAGTGGTGGCCGGCGGCCGTCCACGTCGTCGGGAAGGACATCACGCGCTTCCACTGCATCTATTGGCCGGCGTTCCTCATGAGCGCCGGGATCGAGCTCCCGCGGAGCGTCTGGGGGCACGGCTTCATCACGCTGGGCGATCGGAAGCTCTCGAAGTCGGAACGCGTCACCGTCGAGCTCGGCGATGCGATCGAGAGGCACGGCCCCGATGCCCTCCGCTACTATCTGCTGCGGGAGATCCCTTGGAACGGCGACGGCGAGTTCTCGTGGGAGCGCTTCGACGAGCGGTACACCGCCGACCTGGCCAACGACCTGGGCAACCTGGTCAATCGGGCGCTCTCGATGATCGAGCGGTACCGGGGAGGCACGATCCCGGCGGGTGAGCGGACGTCGCTCGACCAGCAGATCGCCGATACCCTGGTCCGCTACCGCGCAGCGATGGACGCCAACCTGCTGCACCACGGCGCGGCGGCCGCGATGGAGCTCGTGGCCGCGGCCAACGCCTTCGTGGGAGAGCGTGCGCCGTGGCAACAAGCCAAGGACCCGAGTCAGGCGGCGGCGCTCGACGCCACCCTGGCCTCGCTGGCCCGTTCGATCGCCGCGGCGTCGACGCTCCTCGAGCCCTTCATGCCCGGGAAGATGGCGGACCTCGCCGGCCGCTTGGGGCTCGCGGCCGTGCCCCGGCTCGACGAGCTCACGACGCTCGACCTGACGGGGCGGACCGTGACCCGGGGGGAGGTCCTCTTCCCGAGAGAGGGCTGAGCAGATTTTGACAGATCCCGTTACTTAGTGTCGGGGCGCGCCGCGGACGGGCGCGCCCCGATTTTTTGTAATTTCCTGCCCATCAACGACTTCGCGACCCGACGCTTCACGGAACGGAGATTGCTCCCCGGCGCCGCGTCCCGTTGGTGCTCTTGACAGCCGCCGAAGGCGCGCTGTAACGTGGGCGCCCGCTCCCCCTGTGAAGAACCCGCGACGGGGTGGAGGCCCGACGACCGGACCTTCGCGCCCTGCGACGACAGTACCTTACCCGAAGGGCACCATGGCTCGACGGCGCTGGACGCTTCTCGTCTTGGACGATCACGCCGAGCAGGTACGGCAGTTCTCCCTTTCCCGGGAGTTCCTGCGAATCGGGATCGCGGGAACGCTGATCGTGCTCTCGGTCCTCACCTCACTGGCCATCGGCTTCTTCATCAAGGAAGGATACCGGCTCAGGGCGGAGCGACTCGCGGCGCAGAACGCGCTGCTGACGAGCGAGGTCGAATCGATCCGTGGGCGTCTGGCGATCCTGGAGTCGTCGCTCGACGAGCTTTCCGAGCGGGACCGTCACTACCGCCTGCTGGCCGGGTTGGAGCCGATCGACGATGAAGTGTACCAGGTCGGGATCGGCGGCCCGGGGACCGAGACCTTGCAGGCCCACCCGCTCTACGCGCTCGATCCCGAGCAGGGCGAGCTGACCTTCAGCACGGCATACGATTTGAATGCGCTCATCCGTCGGGCGCGGCTCCTTTCGGCGAGCTGGCGCGAGGCCACGGACTCGCTCTCGCGTCACCACGACCGGCTGGAATCGACGCCGTCGATCATGCCGACACGCGGATACGTGTCGAGCACGTTCGCGCGGCACCGGTGGCACCCGATCCTGGACCGGCCGCGTCCGCACGAAGGGCTGGATATCGCGGCTCCGAAGGGGACGCCGATCTACGCGGCCGCCAAGGGGCGGGTCACTTTCGTGGGCCGCAGGGGCGATTACGGGCTCCTGGTCGAGATCGATCACGGCCACGGATTCGTCACGCGCTACGCCCACACCTCGCGGACGCTGGTCCGGGTGGGTCAGATCGTCAAGCGCGGCGACAAGATAGCGGAGGTCGGGGATACCGGACTGGCGGTTGGACCGCACCTCCATTACGAGGTCCTTCAGAACGGCAGGCCGGTGAACCCGAAGAGCTTCGTCTTCGACGAGAACGCGATCGCCGACTGATCGATCGGCCGCCGCCGCGGCCTGAGGAGTGATGGAAAGCGCCCCAACGAGGGCGCTTTTTTCGTAGGTGCGGAGGGTGGAGATGTCGGTTGTCGCGCTCGCCACGTTGGCGGCGGTCTCCTTCGGGTACCAGCTCGGGGGTACACCCCTGGGGCCGGTCGATGTACTCGACGATGGTGCGGGGCCCATCGTCATCGCTCGCTGGAACCCGACTCCCGCTCTGGTCGCACTGCGGCTCTCGGTCCCGATCGACGAGGAGACGAGCCCGCCGGGCGCGGCCCGGATCCTCCAGGAGCTTGCACGGAAACCCCTCGAGGCCGAGGCACGCCGGATCGGCGCGCGAATCGAGTTCTCGGCGACTCCGGCCCACGCGGTGTACATGGTGTCGGGCCCCGCGAGCGTCTTCGGCGCCCTCGTCGCGCTCCTCGAGCGGGCGATCGGCCCGCCGACGCTCTCGATGCGCAGCCTGGAGTCCGCGCGGGTGGCGGTCCAGTGGGAGGCGGCTGCAGCGCTCGAGACTCCGGGGGGACTCGTGCGGCGGCGCTTGCAGAAGGCGATGTTCCCGTTTCTTCCGGCGCCGTCGGGTGCGCCCGCGGCGCTGGCGCCCTTGCGGCCGGCCGACCTCGACGCGTTCTGGCGTCGCAATTACCGGCCCGAGCGGATGACGCTCGTGGCGGTCGGGCCGGTGCGAGGCGACCGGGTCGCGTCCGCCGTGGCCGAATGGCGCGGGCCCGAGCGGGCGAGGCCCGCGCCGGAACGGGCCCCGTACATCGACGTCGCCCCGGCGGATGGCCCGGAACCTCAGGTGGTCTCGTCGTGGGTCGGGCTCGGATATCCGTTGGAGGGGGAGGATCCCGTCGTCGTCGCCGTCGCGGCGCACCTCATCGACGACCGCCTCGCCACCCAGGGGCTCCGCTCCGCCGCGGCGGAACTCTGGTGGGACGCGGGGCGCCTGGGGATCGCGGTGATCGGGGCAGCCCTCCCGGGACCGCCGGTCGAAGGGGACGGCGACATCGCCCGATCGCTCGCCGATCGGCTCGGCGCCTTGGTTCGCGGGATGGCGCATTCGGCCACCGCCGCCTCCGTCCGTCGCGCTCGCGACGACCTCGAGCTTCGGATCCTCCTCGGCGCTCGCACACCGACCGGCCTCGCTTCCCTGATCGGCGAGCTCGCCGATCGGGCCGGTGACCCGGAGGCGGCGCCCGACTTCGTGACAGCCCTTGCCCGGCTCGACGAGTCGGAGGTGCTCGCGCTGCTCGATCGGCTCTCCTACCAGGCTCCGATCCTCGTCGAGGTCGCGCCGTGAGCGCCGCCGATTCCGAGACGATGCCCCCCCGACAGGGCGAGGCGATGCGCGCCCGACCCGGTGGCCTCCCCCCACGGCGCCGGATGCGTCCTGCCGTGTGTCTGCGGATGCTCTTCGCCGGCGCTCGCTGGGTTCGGCCCTCGATCGGGTTAAGGTCGGCGGCCGTGCTCACGCTCCTCGCCTGCGCGGCGGCCGGCCATGCCCGCGCCCAGGTCCGGGGTCGAATCGCCGTACTCGAGGAGCCGCTCGGGACGGCGGTCGGTCTCGCCATCGTGCTGAACGCGGGGAGCGCCTGGGAGATGCAACCGGAGGCCGGGGTGACCTACCTGGCTGCACGGGCTGTCGCCGAGGAGGTGCGGCCGCAGCTCGAGCGCGTGGGAGGGCGCATCCACGTCGAGTGCGAGACGGCGAACATTCGCTTCCAGCTCGTCCTCTCCCCCCGGACCTGGGAGGCCGGCGCCGGCGCCTTCCTCAGGACCCTCTTCCACGGACCCATCGGCGATGACGCAATCGAAGCCGCCCGCCAGGCGCTGCTCAGGGATGCGGAGTTCACGGCGGGCAGCTTCGCCGAGGAGATCCGCCTCGCGCTGGCGCAGGCGCGGTTCGGGGCCGGGGACCGGTGGGCACGCCCCCCGTGTGGTCGCCCCGAGACCCTCGCCCGTCTCGGCGCCGACGACGTCCGCCGCATGGCCCGCGCGAGATTCACGCCCAGCCGCGCGACCGCCGCGATTGCCGGCCCTGTCGACCCCCTGGCGGCGAGGTCGATCCTCGAGGGCGCAGGGCTCGCCTCGGATCTCCCCGTCCTCGCCTCGGCGCCGACCTCGGATGCCGAAGGCGGCAAGGTCCACGTCGAACGGAGCACGGTCACGGCGTGGCTCGGTCTCGCCTTCCCCTTCCCGCCCGAGGTCGACGAGGAGGCGATCCGACTCCTGGCTTTCCACCTCGCCGAATCCGCATCTCCGTCGGTCATGCGCCCGGAGATCCACGACATCGCCGTCCAGGTCGAGCGGCACGGCGACGGCGGCGCGCTCCACATCTACCTCGTCGCATCTCCAGACCAAGCCGAGGCATGGGCCGCTCGCCTACGCGCGGCGGTCGACGACGCGGCCGATGGCTCGCTCGACGACGACGAGATCGATGCCCTTCTCCTGCGCTACCGCGGCCACCGGCTCGATGCACTCGCCACCCCCGAGGCGCGAGCCGTGGATGCGGCGCTCCAACTCTTTTTTGACCACACCTACCGCCCACCCGAGGAGCGGCTGGATGCGCTCGATCCGGAGGCCTTCCGGACGGCCGCCGCCTCCCTCGGCCCCCCTGCAGTCGCGGTACTCGGGCCCCGATAGGGGGGCCGCCGGATCGCGCCGATCGACGCCCGCAACCGCTCCACGCCGGGCCGCGCGAAGCGAACGGCTTGAAAAAGCGGGAACGTGGATGTACTATACCAAGATCCAGAACCTCACATACCGGAGATAAGTCGATGAACCGACTGCTGTTGCTCCTCGTCACCGTTTCCGGAGCCGGGATCCTCGGCGCATGCGGTGGCGGCCAGGTCGTGGTTCAGGCGGAGAACACGGCCACGACGGCCGAGAACTCCGGGGGGGCTGTCGCCCTCGAGAACCTGACGATCCGGCTCCTCCCCTACGACCGGGATGCGATCTTCGACTCGCTCCAGGCAGCGTATCCGGAGCCGGAGCCGCAGATCCCGGATTCGCTGCTGAAGCTCCAGGAGGCGATTTCGCAGGCGCAGCAGGAGTGGAAGGCCGCGGAGAGCCGCTGGAGCGAGGTCCGTGACAGCCTCCAGAAGATCGCCAAGACGCTCGAGGGGATGAGCCGTGCGCAGTCGCAGTACGTGGTGCTGTACCGCGACTTCCAGGAGCTGGAGCCCCAGGAGCAGCAGCTGAAGCGGCAGATGGATGCGGCGTTCAGCCGGTTCGACCAGCTTCAGAAGTCGTTCGTCGCTCAGGCGGAGGAGACGCGGATGCGCCAGGAGGCGTGGGCCGACCAGGCGTTCGCCGACGTCGATCTGGTGATCCTTGCCAAGCTGAAGGAGCTGAAGCGCCCGGAGCTGGCGGACACGACGGATGCGACGGGGATCGCGCGGTTCGACAAGGTGAAGCCGGGGAATTGGTGGGTCGTCGCGCGCTACCCGCTCCCCTATCGCGAGCTGTACTGGAACGTGCCGGTCGAGGTGAAGCGCGGCGAACCGGTGCGGATCAAGCTGACGCCGGAAAACGCCGAGGTTCGCCGGACGCTCTAGGCCGGCGCCTTGTATGAAGTGACGCGTTGGAGATGCGGCCGGCCCGGGGAACCCGGGCCGGCCGTTTCTTGAGGACCCCGGTGCGGAGCGTGGATGGCGATGGCAACGATGACGGGAGTGGCGGCCGACACCGACGCGGGGCTGACGCTCGAGATCGATGGCGATGGCGTCGCCTGGCTCGTCTTCGACCGCCGGGAGCAGCGGGTCAACCTGCTGACGACGCCGTTGATGCTGAAGCTGGACGCGCTGCTGGGCGATCTGGAGGAGGCGGTCCGGGTCGGCCGGGCGAAGGCGCTGGTCGTGCGGAGCGGGAAGCCGGGCACCTTCATTGCCGGCGCGGACATCAACGAGATCGCCGGGATCTCCGACGCTTCGGAGGCGGAGGCGAAGGCGCGGGAGGGGCAGCGGATCTTCCGGCGGCTCGAGCAGTTGCCGATCCCGAGCATCGCCGTGATCGACGGGGCGTGCATGGGCGGGGGCACGGAGCTGGCGCTGGCGTGCACCTATCGCCTGGCCACGGACCGACCGGAGACGCGGATCGGGCTCCCGGAGGTGCGGCTCGGGATCATCCCCGGGTTCGGCGGGACCACGCGGCTCCCGCGGCTGGTGGGGCTGCGCGCGGCGGTCGAGATGATCGTCACGGGGAAGGCGATCTCGGCGAGTCACGCGGAGCGGATCGGGCTGGTCGACGCTGTGCTCCCACCCGCCGGGGTGGAGGACCGGGTTCGGCGCTTCGCTTGGGAGCGGATCGACAGGGGCCGCGTCCGCCCGCATCGGCGGCGGTCGATCGCGACGCGACTCCTCGAGGATACGGCGCCGGGGCGGCGCATCCTCCTCGCCCAGGCGCGGCGGCAGGTCCTCAAGGAGACGAAGGGGCACTACCCGGCGCCGCTCGCCGCGATCGAGACGCTCGGCGAGACGATCTCGCTCCCCCTGGACGAGGCGTTCGCCCGCGAAGCGCGGACCCTCGGCCGCCTCGTCGCCTCGGAGGTCTCCAAGAACCTCATCCACGTCTTCTTCCTGATGGAGGGGGCCAAGAAGGCGGCGCCGGCGGAGCCGCCCGGAGAGGTCGACCGTGTCGGGGTGCTCGGCGCGGGGGTGATGGGCGGCGGGATCGCCCAACTCCTGGCGTACCGGGGGATCCCGGTCCGGATGAAGGACATCCGGCCGGAGGCGATCTCGATGGGGCTGCGCCACGCCGGCCAGATCTTTGATCGCGCCGTCCGACGCCGGCGGCTGAAGCGACGAGAGGCCGAGGCGGGGATGCGGCGGATCTCGCCCACGCTCGACTACTCCGGATTCGGCACCGTCGACCTGGTGATCGAGGCGGTCGTCGAGCGGATGGATGTGAAGAAGGAGGTGCTGCGGGAGGTCGAATCCCGGGTCCCGCCGACGGCGATCCTGACCTCGAACACCTCCGCGCTCTCGATCACCGAGATGCAGCACGCCCTGGAGCGCCCCGAGCGGTTCTGCGGGATGCACTTCTTCAACCCGGTCCATCGGATGCCGCTGGTCGAGATCGTCCGGGGCGCCGCAACCTCGGACGCGACGATCGCCACGGTCTTCGCTCTCGCCCGTCGGCTCGAGAAGACGCCGGTGTTGGTGAACGACGGCCCGGGGTTCCTGGTCAACCGCCTCCTCGCGCCGTACCTCAACGAGGCAGGGTGGCTCCTTGCGGAGGGCGCATCGATCGAGGCGATCGACGCGGCGATGCTCGCCTTCGGGATGCCGATGGGACCGCTGCGGCTCCTCGACGAGGTCGGCCTCGACGTCTCGCGCCACGTGGCGAGCATCCTCTACGAAGCGTTCGGCGATCGGATGCTCCCCGCGCCGCCGCTGGTCCAGCTCGCAAAGACGGCGAGGACGGGGCGGAAGGGCGGGCTCGGATTCTACCGGTACGAGGGGCATCGCGAACTCGGCCCCGATCCGGCGCTCTACGGCGAGCTCGGCGATGCGGTCCCGGCGGAGCGCCGCGAGATCCCGGCCGCAACGATCCAGGAGCGCTCGATCCTGGTCATGATCAACGAGGCCGCCCGGGCGCTGGAGGACGGGATCGTGGCCGGACCGGGCGATGTCGACCTGGCGATGATCACCGGGACCGGGTTCCCGCCCTTCCGGGGCGGACTGCTCCGCCACGCCGATGCCGTCGGGCTCCCGACGATCCTGGCCCGGCTCGAGATCCTCGCCCGCGACCTGGGCCCCCGGTTCCAGCCGGCACCGCTGCTCCGGGAACGTGCAACCGCAGGCAAGGGGTTCTACGATTAACGGGTCGCCTACCGTCCAGATCCACTACCGGCGCCCCCCGGACCGCGAGGAGATCTTCGTCCAGACGTTGGTCCACCGGTCGCCGGAGGTGGTCGTCACCCTCCTCGAGTGCACGCCGCTCCGCCGCCCTGTGATGGTCGACGGCCGCGTCGTCCTGGAGGACGGCTCGCCCGTGGTGTGGTTCACCTTTCCCGGCGAACGGCACGACATCGGCCGGTTCCACACCGTCGACGGACGGTTCACGGGGATCTATGCGAACATCCTGACGCCGGTCCGGTTCCTGGACGCCACGACCTGGGAGACGACCGACCTCTTCCTGGACATCTGGCTCGAGCCCGAGGGTCGGGTGCGGATCCTCGACCGGGACGAGCTGGCTGCGGCCCGGCAGAGCGGCTGGATCGACGACGCCACCGCCGAGGAGGCGGAGCGGGAGGCGGCCCGCATCGTCGAACTCGCACAGGCCGGGGCGTGGCCGCCGCCCGTCGTCGCCGAGTGGACGCTGGAACGAGCCCGAGAGGCCATACGGGACTGAGGTGGGGGCCGGAGATGGAAGGCGCCGCCTCGGCCGGAGCGCAGCCGCCGAGGCTGGCACGGTTCCGGCATGCGTACCCGCCTCCGCGTCCCTTCGGCAACCGCGAGCTGCGCCCGGCTCGATCCCGGTCGGCTCCACGGGATACGGGCGTCGAATCCGGAGGTCGCAGCAAAGTGAGGATGGCCACGAATCGCACCAAACGACCCCACCCCGCCACCGCACCGCTCCTCGCGGCCCTGGCGTGCATGATCGCCGCTGCCCTTCCCGCCCCTGCCGCCGCCCAGACGGAATCGGAGGTGGCCAGGCGGGCGGCGGTGAATCGGGCCCGGGGAAGCGATCAGGCCCCCATCCTGGTCTACGAGATCGCCGACTTCCAGTGCCCGTACTGCGCGCGCTTCTCCCGTGAGATCTTCCCGCGCCTCGACAGCGCCTACGTGCAGACCGGCCAGGTCCAGTGGGTCTTCGTGAACCTCCCCCTCCCCCTCCACCCCCGCGCCTGGGTCGCCGCCGAGGCCGCCCTCTGCGCCGGCGGCGTCGCCGACGCATTCTGGGCGTTCCACGACCGACTCTTCGCCGACCAACGCGAATGGGGCAACGCCAACGACCCCGAGCCCCTCTTCCTCCGCTACGCCGAGGAGGCCGGGATCCCCACCGAACCCTTCCGCGCCTGCCTCCTCGCCGACCACGTCGCGCCGCTCCTCCTCAAGGATGTCGTCTTCGCCGCGTCCTCCCGCGTCAGCGGCACGCCGACCTTCATCATCGAAGGTGGCGACACCATCGTCGGGCTCAAGAGCTTCGACGAATGGAAGGAGCTCCTCGACGCCGCACTGCGCAAGAAAAGGGAGGGGCGGCCCTGATCGGCCGCCCCTCCCGTGGCTTGCCCCTCGTGCCCCCGAAGACTACTCGTCGGCCGAGGGTTCCACGTACGCCGCCACGAGACGGCGGGGGTCGACGTAGATCTCGCCCGTGATCCCCGGATCCTCCCGGAGCGCATCGATCAGACGCTCGTAACCCGCCAACACCTCCGCCGGGAGGCGAACCACCAGATCGTGAAAGGACCCGCGATCGGCAAAGACCAGCCGCACGGCGATCCGACCATTCCGTTCCATCATTCACCGACTCCTCGGCCGACGCAGCTCGGCCAGGGAAAAAAGAAAGATCGACGTCGCAATGCACGCCGACGCGACGCACCAGCGGCACCACGCCCGCAGCACGAACGCCTCGATCGCCGTCAGATACGCCGAAAAGGCGAAGGCCGCCGCACCGAGCCCGAACAACACCAGCCCGATCCGACGGTCCCGCGCCAGGCCGGGCTGGAGCCCGGCGAGCGCCACGGCAAAGATCGACGCGTACCCCCCGACTCCCCAGGCCGGGACCGGCACGCCGAGGAAGACCGCCCAGCTCGACGCCTGAACCGTATCGCAGCTCCCCGCCCCACACACCAGCTCGCCGACGTACCCGAGCTTGTGCAGCAGGAGGTAGCCCGCGACGAACACGCCGACCAGCGAAAGCAGAGCGATCGCCATCCGGTTCAGCGCGGGGGCGGAGGCTGCATCCTCCAACCGCGTCGCTCCCTCGGCCGGACCGGCGGCCCCCACGGCGCCTCGACTCAAGCGCCGGCCTCCCGCTCGATCAGCTCCGAGAGCTCACCGTAATCCAGCGGCCGCTGGACCCGCTTGTTGTTGATGATCACCGTCGGCGTCCCGTTCACGCCCAACTGCTCGCCGAGCAGACGGTTCGCGGAGACCACGTCCGCATGCCGGTCGCTGTTCAGGCACTGCCCGAAGGCTTGGGTGTCCAGCCCGAGCTGCGCCGCGTACTCCTCGAACTGCTTGATCGGCACCGACGGCTTCGTCGACCACCGCGACTGCTGGCCGAAGAGCAGGTCGTGGTACTCCCAGAACTTCCCCTGATCGCCCGCGCAACGCGCCGCGCGCGCAGCCACGAACGAGTACTTGTGGCCACCGCCCAGCGGGAAGTCGTACATCACCAGCTGCAGCTTCCCCGCCTTCACCTGGTTCTCCACCAGCAGCGGCTTCACCTGCGACGAGAACTGGCCGCACCACGGACACTGGTAATCGCTGAACACGATCAGCTTCACCGGCGCCGTCGACTCGCCGATCGTCACGCCCTTCGCCATCTCGACCAGGGCGCGCGTGTCCGTCGTCAGCTCCGGGAGCGGAATCGGCTCCGTGGCCGCAGCCCCACCCTGCTTCGCGACGACGCTCACCAGCGCGACGATGCCGATGATGGCGACGACGGCGAGGATCGCGTAGAACCCCTTCAGCCCCCCGGTGGCGGTGGCCCTCTTCTGGCCCTTAGCCATCCCAACTCCTTGGCATCAAAGAAGTTAACTCATGCAACCCGGTTCGCTCCCGTTTCAAAGATGGTGGAACCGCCGTCGACGGGCAAGGGTGCGACGGGTCAGGGGTTGGGCGCCTTCGGGCGAGTCGCCCGAGGCTGGAACGCCCCTTGCGTCAAATGTTTGTGGGCGGGCGGGTTGCCGCGTTCACCGCGATGCACGCCGCCACGGCGGCGTGCGGGGCGACAGCGTGGAGAGTCCCATGCCGTACACGCCTCTTTCCGAAGCGGCCGAGTTCGCGTTCCCGACCGGGGCGTTCGACGTCCGGGGGTGGGAGGTCCGGACCATGGTCGATGGGGAGAAGGCAGGCGATGTCGAGGACATCCTGATCGACGATCACGGGGCGCCGAGGTACCTGGAGGTGGCTCTGGAGGATTCGCGGAAGCACATCCTGGTACCGGTCGGGCAGGCGCGAGTGGACGAGGCGCAGGACCTGGTGTGGGTGCCCGGGATGACGCGGGAGCAGCTCGAGCGGGTTCCCGCGTATGCACAGGATGCGGCGGCGATCACGGCGACGTACGAGGCGCGGTTGGACGAGGCGTACTCGCCGAGTGGGAGGACAGGGGATGTGGGGGTTGAAGGGGGTGCGTGGCGTGTGGAATCCGACGGCGGCTCGGGCCACGCACGGGAGCTAGCCCGGCTGTCGGAGCTCAAGGATTACCGGGTCGCGGAGGGGGATCCGGATCCGCGGGGCTGGGAGGTGATCGGCCTGGACGGCCTTCGGACCGGGCGGGTCGGAGACCTGGTGGTGGACACGGAGCACCTGAAGGTGCGCTACCTGGAGTGTGCGGTGGGGGACCACGGGCGGGACGGGGGTGAGAGCCGTCGCGTGCTGATCCCGATCGGATTCGCGAGGCTGGACGAGGTGGGGGAGGTGGTCCTGGTCGACGCGATCCCGTCGTGGGAGATCGAGTCGCTTCCGGAGTTCCGCGAGCTGCCACGGACGCGCGAGGCTGAAGCACGGTTGTTCGAGCGATTCACGAGGGGTGGTGGGGGTCCGGGTTCGGTGGAGGGGCCGGGCGATTCGCGGAGGGGGGTGGCGGAGGTGCGGGGCTGGGGAGATGGGGATCGCGGCCGGGACGGCGGCCGCGGCGGGAGGCGCTGAGGCCCCGGGGTCGTGACGCAGAGTTGGTGAAGGTGCCCCGCCCGTCGCGCGTGCCCGATCCGGTCCCACGCCCTCGCATCGATGGAAGGAAGGAGCGGGAGGGCCAGTGCGAAGCACAGGCGGGGAAGCGGCGTGGTCGTGGTTCATCAGCCTGATCGCGTTCGGGCTGGTCTTCTGGGCGATCGTCGAGTTCCTGAATCCCCGGGCGGGCTCATCGCTGCGGATCGTACCGGCAACGGAGACGGCCGTGGCGTGGCCGGATCTGGTGGAGGCGACGGTGGAACTGCACCGGCTGCTCCCCGACGCCACCGACGACCTCGGCCGGCCGGTCCAGGTGGACGGCACGGTGGTGGGGGAGTCGTCGGCGGCGGGGTTCTGGGTCCGAGATCTGCGGGACAACGTCGTCTACATCGCGCGGGAGGGGGCGGCGCCGTCGCGCTCGGCGCCGCTGTCGCTGCATCCCGGTGATCCTGTCCGAGTCCGCGGCGTGATCGCGATCCTGACGCCGAGGGAGCAGGCGGAACGGCTCGAGCGCGCGGGGCTGGTCGTCCCGTCGAACGCGGTGGTGATCCGGGATGTGAAGATCCTTTCCAACGAGGACGGGATCGAGGTCCTGCGGGACTAGCCCGTGAGGAGGACGTCGAGGACCGTCGGGGTATCGGCGAGGTTCTCGAAGACGACGTCGGCGCCGGCGGCGTGGAGAGCGGCCGCGTCGTGGCGGCCGGTCGCGACGGCGACGGCGTGGACGCCGAGGGAACGGCCGCAGGTGACGTCGAAGGGGGTGTCGCCGATGATGACGATCTCGCGTCCGCGGAACTCGCGACCCGTGAGGTCGAACGCCCTCTGGACGGCGATGGGGGGGAGACGATCACGGCGCTCGTCGTCGGAGCCGTAGGCGCCGAGTGCGAACCGATCGGCGAGGCCGACAGACCCGAGCTTCAGCATGGCCCCCTGGACGACGTTTCCGGTGAGGAGCCCGACGAGCGCCGTTTCGCGGGCCTCGGCCTCGAGTGCATCGAGAAGCTCCCGGATGCCGGGGAGGAGCGTCGTCTGGTGGGCAGGGTGGGCGAGCTCGGAAGCCAGCTCGCGGAGATAGGCCCTCCAGAGCGCGTCGAACCCCCGATCGATGACGCCATCGGCGAGTCCCGCCGCGCGGAGCAGCTCCCGTGCGATCTGGGGGTCGGTCTTCCCATCGAAGGGGTGCGTGGCGATGGGGCCGGCGGTCCCATAGACCTCGAGGAGGGCGCGGTGGAACGCCCTCTTCGCCGCGCCGTTGGTGCTGAGGATGGTGCCGTCGATATCGAACAGGATCAGCCGCTTCATTCTCGTGTACAATCCGGCCGTATGGTAAAACGCCTCGTCCTCGCCCTACCCCTCGCCGCGGTCGGCGCCGCGTGGTTCCTGTACCTTTCGCTGCCCTGGCCGGTCCCGCTCCGGTGGCGCGAGCCGACACGCACCGCGTTCATGGAGCACCGCCTCGCCGAGGCCACCGCGCGAGGCGAGGCGCTGGAAATCGAATTCCAGTGGGTGCCGCTGGAGCGGATCTCGCCCCACCTCCGCCGGGCGGCCATCGTGGCGGAGGATGCCCGGTTCCGCGATCACCGCGGGATCGACTGGGCGGCGCTCCGCGAAGAGGTCCGCTACGGCGGCGACACGATCTTCGACTGGACCGATCCCGACGACCTTCGGGCCCTCGCCGACGCCGTCCGGTACTACCTCGAACACCGCGACGAGATCCGGGGCCGCAGCACGATCACCCAGCAACTCGCGAAGAACCTCTACTTCTCGCCGGAACGCTCGCTCCTCCGCAAGGTCGCGGAGTTCGAGGTCGCGCGTCGACTCGAACGTTTCCTGACCAAGGACAGGATCCTCGAGCTCTACCTGAACACCGCGGAGTGGGGCCCGGGGATCTTCGGCGCCGAGGCGGCCGCTCGCCATTACTTCGGCCGGTCGGCCGCCGAGCTCACGCGCGATCAGGCTGCGGCCCTGGCGGCCACCCTTCCCCACCCGCTCACCTCGAACCCCAAGTACCGTCCCGGACGTATGACGTGGCGGAAGCGCATGATCCTCGAGCGCATGGGCGGCACCGCCGAATCGACGACGGACCCGTCGGCGGCCCCGTTGCCGGAGGTGAAGATCCCGCTCGCCGAGCCGGTGCTCCCGCTCCCGAAGCCGCCGGCGGACACAGGGGCGGCGCCTATCTCCCCACGGTGACCGCCCGCTCGATCGCCTGCTCCAGCGCGTAGCCGGCGAGGACGCCGATTGTCAGGACGAGGGCCGGGCTCAACTCCAGCAGCTCCGGCGCGGTCGAGAGGGCGAAGGTCACGTCCCCGTCGAAAGGGGTGTGCACGGGGTGGATCCGCCGGGCGACCGCCGTCGACGCGATCCGGGCCACGCTCTGGAGGGCCGTACGCGTCAGGGGCGCGTCGGTGGCGACGACGGCGAGCGTCGTGTTGGCGCCGGGCTCCGGCCGGCGCGCGAGGTCGCCGAACCCGCCGACGAGTGCGCCCTCCCGGATCATGCGCGCGGTGTCCAGGAAGCGCCCGTTCTCATCCCGGGCCCCGGCGATGATCCGGCCATGGGCGTCGAGGATGTCGCCGACGGCGTTCACGACCGCGAGTGCGCCGACGATGAACCCCGGCCCGCTCTCCGCCCAGGTGCCGAGCCCGCCCCGCGAGGCGCCGGCCGGGCCGCCGATCTTGCCGACGGTGGCGCCGGTCCCCGCACCCACGGCGCCCTCGGCGACCGGACCGTCGGACGCGGCGTCGCACGCCGCCCTCCCCATCGCCTCATCCGGCCGCCGATCGGAGCGACCGACGCCGAGGTCGAAGATGACGGCCGCGGGGACGATCGGAACGCGCGCCACGGAGGTGTCGAACCCGGCGCCCCGCTCCTCCAGCCAAGCGACGACCCCGGTCGCCGCAGCCAGCCCGAAGGCCGAGCCGCCGGTCAGGAGCAGCGCATCCGCATTGGGCGCGATGTGAAGGGGCGAGAGGGCCTCGAGCTCGCGGGTCCCGGTCGCCATCCCGCGCACGTCGACGGCCGCGCGGAAAGGGCCGAGGATGACGGTGCACCCCGTGCGCGCCACGGCATCCGTGGCGTGCCCGACCCGCAGCCCCGGCACCGCGGTCAGCCCAGGCATCAACTCTCCCCCGCCCGCTCGGCCACCGCCCGGCCGAACGCCATGAAGATCCGGCGATCGGGATCCGTGTCCGTTGCCATCGCCTCGTTCCGCTCCGGGTGCCACTGCACCCCCAGCAGCCACGACGGGTAGCCCGGCGCCTCCACCGCCTCGATGGTACCGTCCGCCGCGACGGCCGACGCCTTCAAGTTCGGCGCGATGGCCTTGATCCCCTGGTGGTGGAACGAGTTGATCAACAGTTCCTCGGTCCCGACGATCCTGGCCAGCGCCGAGCCCGGGATCACCTTGGCCGGATGCGTCCGCCGTTCCCACGGCTCCGTCTGCATGTGCCGGATCGAGCTCGGGTGCTGCAGCGTCAGGTCTTGGTAGAGCGTCCCGCCGAAGAAGACGTTCATGAGCTGGAGCCCACGGCAGATCGCAAGGATCGGGATCTCCCGCTCCGTCGCCAGACGAAGGATCTCCAGCTCCGCGTCGTCCCGCGCGCGGTTGACCAGCCCCAGCCCCGGCATCGGCTCCTCGCCGTAGAGCGCCGGATCGACGTCCTCGCCGCCCGTCAGGACCAGGCCGTGGCAGTGGTCGAGGAGCGCCGGGAAGGAGGCCCGTGCATGCACGGGCGTGAACAGGACGGACGAGAGGCCGTACTCCTCAAGCGACTCCACGTAGATCGCGTAGAGCGCGATCTGCGGGCGATGGTACGGCCCCGCTTCGGTGACGACGGTGGTCGTGACGGCGACGAGCGGTCTCATCGCCCCGATGCACGTCAAAAGCGGTGCCGCCACGCCGCGGGGCCGGGGCGACGCCGCCGCTCGCCGGCCCGGTCGGGGGCCCCGTTACCGGCACCCCCGACCCGCCGTCCGCAAGGCTTCGTCAGCGCCCGCCCTGGCCCGCGACCGACGCGGACACCGGCCCCGCTCCGCGGACCGTCTCCATGATCAGCTGGCCGACCCGGTCGTTCCGGATCAACCCGCCGAACCGCTCCTCGCCCGGCCCCTTGGCGAAGAGCGGGATCATCGAACCGGTGTGGTAGTCGGTCGTGTAATCGGCGACCAACTCGCCGTTCTCGCCCTGCTCGAGGGCCAGCCCGCCGGTCTCGTGATCGGCGACGACGACGATCAGCGTCTCCGGGTGCCGCGCCTGATAGTCGAGCGCGACCTGGATCGCCTGGTCGAACTCGAGCATCTCCGCGGTGACCTCGGCGAGGGGACGGTTCTCGTGGCCCCGCCAGTCCGACTGCGAGCCCTCCACCATCAGGAAGAAGCCCTTCGGATTGCGATCGAGGATCTCGAGGGCGACCCGCGTCATCTCCGGGAGGGTCGGCGCACGACCGGCGATGGCGGCCTCCATCCCGCTCGGGGCGAAGAGACCGAGGAGCGTCCGAACCGTGTCGGTGCGTAGGGAACGGAAGGCCTCGGCGGTCTCCACGTAGGTGTACCGGCGCCGCAGCTCAGAGAGCAGCTCGCTCGCGCCCTCGGCCGAACCGTCGAAGAACTTGCGCCCGCCCCCGAGGAGGACGTCGATCTCCTTCTGCGCGATCTGGCGCGCGATCTCCGGTTCCATCCTCCGGTGAAGGACGTGGGCCGCGAACGAACCCGGGGTCGCGTGCGTGATCGTCGACGTCGCCACGAGCCCCGTCGACATCCCGATCTCCTCCGCCACCTCGAGGACCGTCCGACGCGGGAGCGAATCCGGCCCCATCCCGATCGCGCCGTTGTACGTGCGGACCCCCGTCGAGTAGACGGTCGCGCCCGCGGCGCTGTCCGTCACCTTGTGCGACGCGCTCCGCGTGTCGACCAGCCCGATCGTCCGGAAGGCCTCGACCGCCAGACGGTCCGACGCGAACCGGGCCGCCGACCAGTACGCGGTCCCCACGCCGTCGCCGATGAAGAGCACAACGCGCGTCGGCCCGGCGGGCGCAGGGCTCGGCGCCCCGGCCTCGGGCGTGGACGATGCACATCCCGCGGCGAGCGCCGCGGCGAGCGTGACAAGGGCTCGGATTCGCATACTCCCCTCCAGAGATCGACTGCTTCGTTGGAACGTGAGTTCACGCGGCGCGACTCTTGCGCCCAGGCCACGCCGGAGCCCCGAACCGATTCCGGAGGCCACGATGCCCCGACGCAACGACTTCAGGCCCGAAGATCGGGAGCCGGATGTCGAGATCTACAACGTCGCGCCTCCCGTGATGCCCCCCTCCCCCGCGGGGGCCAACGCCGAGATCGGCGGGGAGGCCGCGGCTTCACGCCGGGTCGCCGGGCTCCCGCCGGAACTCGCCGACGACCCCGACCACAGGCCCGGAGTCGCCACACCCGACGAAGAGCCCTTTCTCGGCTACGACGGTCTCGACCTCGATCGCGTCCTCGACTGGATTCGCGACGCCGACCCCGATCCCGATCAGCTCCGAGCGATCCTCGCCTACGAGGGGCGCCACCTCGGCCGGGAGGCGATCGTCGAGGAATGCCGAGACCGCCTCCGACGCCTGGGCGAAGCTCCGGAAAGCTAAGCGCCTGGCGGCCGCCCCGGCAAGCCGGGGCGGCCGCCAGGCCGCTTCCCTCGTCGCTCCCCCTGCCCCCATCACCCGCACCGCTCCGGACGCTCGCCCGGCCGCCACGCCGGACTCATTCCCCTCGCACCGAATCGCCCCCGGCACCCCCCGTCAACCGCGCCTCGATCCGCCGGAGCAACTCGGCCAACCGGAACGGCTTCGGAACCACCTCCGCATCGACCCCCGAACCCGCTCCCGCTCGCGCCACTTCGTCGGGGACCGCCGTCACCATCACCACGGGCAGATCCGACCAGCGATCGTCCCCCCGGATGCGACGCAGCACCTCCAGTCCGCTCATGCCGGGCATCATGACGTCGAGCAAGAGCAGGTCGGGCCGCTCGACCTCGAGCATCGAGAGGATGGCCGCGCCGTCCTCCGCGGTCCGAACGGCGTACCCGTGTCCCTGGAGGGCGATGTTCAGCCCTCGGAGCAGGGCGGGATCGTCGTCGGCGATGAAGATGGTATGAGGCACCTTGGACATGCCTGCGGGTGCCTGGCAATCGCGGCGCCACGGCGGATCGTCCGAGAAACCGCGATAATTCGTACGTTTTTCGTCGCGCCTCGCAGGCCGCTGGGGCGCGCACGCCCCAGATTGACCCGTACGTGCCACGGCCGGCGCCGGTCGCCCCCGCGGGCGGGGCGCCGGCGCCGACCGTGGCGCCGACGGGCTCACGCCGACGTCGTCGGTCGGGAGCCCGCGCCCCGGGCGCGGTCGATCGCCCGGTTTCCACCCGAGAGGACGGCGACGGTGCGGCGGCCCTCGGGGCGCCAGCGACCGGAGAGGAGCGCGGCGACGGTGGCGGCGCCGGAGTACTCGACCAGGAGCTTCGAATGGTCGAGGAGGCGGTCGGCGGCGTCGGCGATGGCGTCGTCGTCGACGGTGACGATCTCGTCGACGAAGGCGGCGGCGTGGGCGAAGGTGAGATCGCCGGGGCGGACGGGCATGAGGCCGTCGGCGATGGTGGGCCGCGGCTCGATGGTGACGGGTGCGCCGGCGTCGATGGAGCGGCGCATGGCGTCGGCGGCGGCGGGCTCGACGCCGATGATGCGGACCTCGGGGCGAGTCTGCTTGACCCAGGCGGCGATCCCGCTGATGAGCCCGCCGCCGCCGATCGGGACGAGGATCGCCTGGACGTCGGGCCAGTCGAGGAGGATCTCGCGCGCGGCGGTCCCTTGCCCCGCGATGATGTCGGGGTGATCGAAGGGGGGGATCATGACGAGGCCGCGCTCGTCGGCGATGGCTTCGGCGCGGAGGCGACGTTCGAGGGAGGTGGTCCCTTCGAGGACGACCTCGGCGCCGAGGCGGCGAGCGCCCTCGACCTTGACGGCGGGCGCGGTCGTCGGCATGACGACGACGGCGGGGACGCCGAAGATCCGTGCGGCGAGGGCGGTGGCCTGGGCGTGATTCCCCGAGGAGTAGGTGATGACGCCCCGGCGCCGCTCGGCCTCGGGGAGCCGGGAGATCATGGTGTAGGCGCCGCGGATCTTGAAGGCGCCGGCGAGTTGGAGGTTCTCGCACTTGAGGCGGACCTCGGCGCCGACGGCCTCGCGGACCCAGGGTGCCGGAAGGAGCGGGGTGCGAACGGCGACGCCATCGAGGCCGCGGGCTGCGGCCTCGATGGCGTCGACGGTGACGAGGTTCGTGGGGGCGGTCATCCGCCGATCTCCTCCTGGAAGTCTGGGGCCCCTCCTGCGGGGGCGAGCGTGTTGTCCTCCGGGGAGCCGTCGAGGGCATCGGCCTCGGCGGCGCCGTTTTCGGCATCGTCGGGGATCAGGCGGGCGACGTCGACGACGGTGTCCTGGTCGTCGAGGGCCATGAGGCGAACCCCCTGGGTGGCGCGACCGATGACGCGGATCTCGCGGACCCGCTGGCGATTGACCACCCCGTTGCGGGTCACCAGCATCAGCTCGTCGTCCGGGAGAACCTCCTTGATGGCGACGACTTTCCCGGTCTTCTCGGTGATGCGGAAGTTGATGACGCCCTTCCCGCCGCGGTGCTGGAGCCGGTAGTCCTCGATGCGGCTCCGCTTGCCGGAGCCGTGGTCGGTGACGACGAGGAGCGTCGCCTCGGCGGCGGTGCTCTTGCGGACGACGACCATCCCGACGACGTGGTCGCCCTCCTCGAGGGTGATCCCGCGCACGCCGGTCGTGGCGCGGCCCATCTCGCGGACGTCGCCCTCGTGGAAGCGGATCGCCATCCCGTTGCGGGTGGCGAGGATGACCTCATCGTCGCCGCCGGTGATCTGAACGTCGATGAGCTCGTCGCCCTCCTCGATGTTGATCGCGTTGACGCCGACGACGCGGACGTGAGAATAGGCGCTGAGGGCGGTCTTCTTCACGATGCCGCGGCGCGTGGCGAACATGAGGTACTGATCCTGGCGGAACTCGCGAACGGGGACGAGCGCGGCGATCTGCTCGTCGTCGCGGAGCGCGAGGAGGTTCACGATCGGCTTGCCCCGGGCGGCGCGCCCCGCCTGGGGGATGTCGTGGACCTTGAGCCAGTAGCAGTGCCCCTGGCGGGTGAAGAACATGAGGTAGTCGTGGGTCCGGGCGAGGAAGAGGTGCTCGACCCAGTCCTCCTCCTTCGTCTCCATCCCCTGGAGCCCCCGGCCGCCGCGGCGCTGGAGCCGGTAGGTCGAGAGGGGGAGTCGCTTGATGTACCCGCCGTGCGAGACGGTGATGACCATCTCCTCGTCGGGGACGAGGTCCATCAGCGAGAGGTCGGTGCTGTCGCTGACGATCTCGGTGCGGCGCTCGTCGCCGTAGACCTTCGCGACCTCGCGGAGCTCGTCCTTGATGATCTGGAAGCGACGGCCCTCGTTGGAGAGGATGTCGCGCAGGTCGGCGATCTGGGCGCGGATCTCGGCGAGCTCCTGCTCGAGCTTCTCGATCTCGAGGCCGGTGAGCCGGGCGAGGCGCATGTCGAGGATCGCCTTGGCCTGGCGCTCGGAGAGGCCGAAGCGCTCCTGGAGGCGGACGCTCGCCGTGTCGGTGTCGGGCGACGCCTTGATGAGCTCGACGACCTCGTCGATGTTGTCGACCGCGATCTTGAGCCCCTCGAGGATGTGCTCGCGTTCGAGGGCCTGGCGGAGGTCGTACTCCGACCGCCGGACGACGACCTCGTGGCGGTGGTCGATGAAGTGGCGGATCAGCTCCTTCAGATTCAGCACCTTCGGGATCCCGCCCTTCCCCTCGCCCAGCTTCTCGCCGGGGACGAGGGCGAGGAGGATTACCCCGAAGGTGGACTGCATCTGGGTGTGCTTGTAGAGCTGATTCAGCACGATCTGCGGGATGGCATCGCGCTTCAGCTCGATGACGACGCGGATCCCCTCGCGGTCGGACTCGTCGCGCAGCCCGGTGATGTCGGTGATCTTCTTGTCCCGGACGAGCTCGGCGATCTGCTCGATCATCCGGGCCTTGTTGACCATGAACGGGACCTCGGTGACGACGATCTGCTCACCGTGGCCGTTGGGGCGCTCCTCGATGATGGCGCGGGCGCGCATGACGATGCGGCCGCGGCCGGTCTCGTAGGCCTCGATGATCCCGTCGCGGCCGTGGACGAAGCCGCCGGTCGGGAAGTCGGGCCCCTTGATGAAGCGCATGAGGTCGCGGACCGTCGCATCCGGGTGGTCGATCAGGTGGATGCAGGCGTCGACGACCTCCCGCAGGTTGTGGGGCGGGATGTTCGTCGCCATCCCGACGGCGATCCCGGAGCTCCCGTTGACGAGGAGGTTCGGGAGGCGAGCCGGGAGGACGGTCGGCTCCTCGAGGCGGTCGTCGAAGTTGGGAACGAAGTCGACGGTCTCCTTCTCGATGTCCGCCAGCATCTCGGTGGCGATGCGGGCGAGCCGTGCCTCGGTGTAGCGGTAGGCCGCGGCGCTGTCGCCGTCGATCGAGCCGAAGTTGCCCTGCCCGTCGACGAGGGGGTAGCGGAGCGAGAAGTCCTGCACCATCCGCACGAGCGAGTCGTAGACCGCGGCGTCGCCGTGCGGGTGGTACTTGCCCAGGACGTCACCGACCACGGTCGCGCTCTTCTTGTACGGCCGGTTCGGCGCGAGCCCGAGCTCGTGCATGGCGTAGAGGATGCGCCGGTGCACGGGCTTGAGCCCATCGCGCACGTCGGGGAGCGCGCGCTGCACGATGACGCTCATCGAGTAATTGATGAAAGATTCCCGCATCTCGTCTTCGATGAGACGCGGGAGAATCTTCTCTTCTCGCTGTTCCGGCGTGGACATCGGCATCGTCCTGGATCGGTGTATTCAGAGAATTTCCCGCCGGCGGCGGACGGGTGTGATTGTACACCATAGTGGGGGTAGGGTGCCCCGAGAAACCCGTCTCCGCGTTGATCATCCGGCTCACGGGCAGGCGGCCGTCCGCGCGTCCGCGCGCGGGCGCGCGGACGGCGGGCGAATTGTATCACTTTTCGCACGCCCGTGCCACCTCGGACGTGATAGCGCGGGTGTCGAACGAGGCGAACGCCCCGGTCACGCCGGCGGCGGCGATCCCGTCGGCGACGATCCAAACCTCGGCGACGCCGACGAGGACGAGCATTGCGTCGAGTTCCTTCCGGAGGCACAGACCGACGAGGCTGTCGTTGGCGCGGTCGACCGGGACGAGCTGGACCTCGCCCCAGGCGACGGTGACGAGGGCCTCCAGGTCGAGGCGATTGAGGTCGTAGTCCCTGCTGCGGTTAGTCTCGCGCGCTGACCGGTTCACCTTGTAATCGCGGCCATCATTGAGGCCATCCCGGAAGCGAAGGACCGTCGCAGTGCGGGAGCCGCCCACGATGCGGGCGCCAATCCTGCCGACGACGGCAAACATCCCGGTCGGGGCCGCGCGCGCCCTTTCCATTGGCGACTCCGCGCGGAAGTCAACGAGGATCCCCTGGCCGTCGATAAGCGAGGCGTCGGGAGCGGATGCGCCCATCGTCTGCGCAATCCCCTCGGCACGATTGACCGCGACCAGCGTGGGCCGGGGGTTCAGTACGTCGGCAGGGTTGAAGGTGGGGGTGATGTGGTCGTCGCGCGTACTCGAGCCGCGGGTCTAGTCGACGGCGCCGACCTCGACGAGTCCGAGTTGGCCTATGAGTCGAGGAAGTAGGGATGGTGACCCGTCTGCCTTTTGCGTCGATGATTCGGTCGCAGGCCGAGTCGTCGCGGTCGTAAACGAGCGCACCATCGATGAAGACCTTCTCGGCGCGCGAATAGACGCCGAACGTCGTCGCCGCACCAGATCTCGACATCGACCATCTTCCCGGGCTCGAGCGCGCCGGTATGGTCGTCGAGACCGAGCGCCTTTCCGGGGTTGATCATGAACTAGTGGCTCGCGGCTTCGTGGGCGATGTCCATCCATATCTTGCGGGCGGCACCGATCACCGTGACGGCCTCCTGGTTGAGACGCTAGATACCGGAGGAGTTGTCGGAGTGGCGATGGCGCAGCAGCCGGTCGCGTTGATGAGGGCGAGGTTTTGGAGGATCCCATCGTACGCCTCCACCTTGCCCCCACCAGTCAATCCACATACTGGCGAAGACTCATTCCCAGGCGACGTCGTGTCGGATCTTTTAGATCTCGACTACTTGATGGAACAAGGGGATCGTGCAACCGACCTCCTACGGGTTGGGTATGCCTGCATCAGGCAAGCTGTACCGCTGTAGAAGTTTGGGCGTTAGCGGCACCGAGTCGATGGTGTAGGGCAATAGATGGTAACTGCCCGAAAGCTGATGCCAGCACAAACGGGCGACCAGGGACGGATTTGAGCAAGCTCCGGAGCGGATGCTCAGCCCTCCATCCCGTAGCCAAATCAAACGGCCTGGTAACAACCTGTGGCCGTTACGTGCTTACTCGGGCGGACACTCCCCTGAGGACTGCCGCGGACCAGAGGGAAGGCGAAGCCTCCGCCGCCGAGGGTCGCTGGCGGCGGGGTCCCGTCCCTCGCCCGACCGAGTGACCGCGGTAGGGCGAGCGCGCGATAGCCTGCGGCGCGTTAGGGGGTGTGGTCTTCGGACCTGCCCTCGTGGTTTTCCACAAACGAAAGGATTGGGTTACAAAGGTTGGGGAGCTTTCGCGGGGGTGCCTGTCGTAGTCCTCGGGACGCTCCCCGGCATTTCCTTCTCCACAGGCGAGGGACTGGATGGAGGCAGGTGGCAAGTCAGGATAGCTTCACAACGGCAGAAGTTTATCCCAAAGAGCCCCAAGCTAACGTATCCCCATCAGAGACAGGTCGCCCACACGGTGGGAATTTCCCGGCTCAAACGGAACGTCCAGATGGGACCAGTTGTTCGAGTGGATCAATTGCAGATTGCAATGGGGTCGACAAGTTTTCAACATTTTTGTCTCTTGAATTCTGCCGGGCATGTTGCTAATGTCTAAGTGGCGAGCGAAGAAGCGTGTGGTCACCCTCACTGCGTCCGGTGATGGAAAAAGAAAAAATTCTGGATTCTGGGCGTTGCATCGCATTCTATCTACTCTTGGCGTGGCGTGGCTTGGGATGGTTGTGGAGCATGCGTCCGCGTCTGGCGCGGGTTCTTCGAGGAAGGCGCAAGCGGGAAAATCCGGTGCTAGAAAACCTCAAGAACTTCCGTAAGGAGTGGGAGAGGGATCGAGCGGCCTAGGTTGCATGACTTCCGCTTCGACACCGTGGGAAAGTGACTCGATGGCGGTGATTGCCCGGAGTGGGCAATCCCGACGATGTTATTTGGCTCGCAGGACTCGCTAGAGATCCACGTCAAAGCAAAACGGCGATCACGACTATGTTGAAGCGCATGATCGGTTCGCCTTAGCCGAGGGATGGCCGAGCACCTTCCGACGATCAACCGAATCCGATTGCCAACAAGCCGCTTGTGTTCAGCTTATGCCTCGCCCTTCCGACGAGTGATCTCCTCCATTCCTTGGACGTACTCGCCGAGCATTCCGAGATCGGCAAGCATGCGGTACGGATTGCTCATCGCGGCACGAAGTTCGTGGGCCTCGGTAATTTGGCACCAAGTACACAGTTCCGCATCGTTCGCTAGCGGCTCCCCACACGAACCACACGAATGTGGACTGGCCTCGATAGCTGAGCCGTTAAACGTGAACGAGCCCCCATCTCCGTATACAAGGAATGGAACCGCCGAAGTTCTTCCGATCTTAACCTGATAGTACGGACAGCCAATCTCGGTTGCCTTTTCGCTCACGGCTTGGATCGTCTCGATCGAAGCTCGCGATCCACAGATTAAGGCCGTTACGCACTCGCTGGGTACATCCATGAGAATCAGGTCTCCAGCTTGCCGCGTCTCGCGTTCACGAACGAGCATACGCCTTTCTTGCTCGTACGCCCAGCATGTTGCCTTGGTGTAGTACGCTGCGCTGAAGACAGCTCTGTGTAATAAATAGACGTAGCGGGGCTTCTTGGTCATCCATGCCTGGAGTAGTAGGCCGTTGATGGCCCCATTAGGCGCGTCTTGGTAATCGACATCTCCAAACCCGCTCCCTGGGAAAAATTCGGACACCTTTGACTCATCGAACTCGATGACAAACCCTCGGTGGTTCTCTGCGTAATGCGCCCACATCGGAACCACTACGGGCGAGCGTGAAAAGCATGTTGTTGGGATCTGCGGAAGGTCGCCAATCACCTCCGCATAGTATGCGAGGACTTCGGGATGAGCGTTGAAATCAACGGTGAGAAATAGCTCGTACGGATCGTTGAATGCCTTTGGATAGGAGCACTTAAGTGTGCTGTGCCCGGTTGGACCAAGAACCTGGTCCAAATAGGAACTGCCAATGTATTTGTAGATACGTGTCGTCATACCCTCATCCTATTGGTCAGTCCTGATTCAGGGGCCCTCCGCGAGCTACGCATGGTCGAACGATATGGCATCGACACGCTCACATCAACCCAGGCGTTCGCATATGGCATTTCAACGCAAGTCAGGCATTATCAGCAACGGAACCGCGCGGAGTGCGCGTGCATGGCGAACGATGTTGAACAACGCCGCGTTGCGCTCGCCCTGCTTGAGCTGCCCCCTAACAACGGTCCAAACATTCTGGGATAGTCGGGTTGATTTGCCCCTCACCCCAATTCAAGTCCACTATGCGGGTAAGTTCTTGAGCCTCTCGGGGGCAGGGGTGAAGGCTCCGCCAGCCCGGAAGTGGACGGGCGGAAGATGACCCAAGCTGCTGTGGGGTCGATTGTTGTTGTAGTCCTCCCTCCAGCTTCAGAGCATCTCTCCAGCATCCTCCAAGTCCACGAACCGATGTTGCGACAGGCACTCATCCAGTACACTGCGACTCAATCCTTCGATGTATCCGTTGTCAATCGGCTAGCCCGGACGGGTGTCCTCCAACCGAACCGGGTTCCCGTGGGGCCAGGGATCCATGGCTCGAGAGGTGAACTTGATCCCATTGTCTACCGTGATCAACTCAGGCAGCTTGCCTCGCCTCTCTCCCGCCTCACTCAGAATAAGGCGGACGTCCTCGGCACGAATGGATCCCTGGGGCATCAGAGGACCGCGCATTCTCTCGTGAGGACGTCTACCACCGTGAGAATACGAATGGTGCAGCCATCTGCCGGCACATCATGCACGAGATCCATTGTCCACCGCTCGTTGGCATTAGCGGCAGGTGACCGAATTTCGCGAGAAATGGCGATTATCCTCCGCTTCGGTCGCTTGCGCTTGAGGGCGAGCTTATCTTCGGAATACAATCGGTGAAGGAGATTGTCGTTCACCGGCCATCCCGGTCGTCGCCAGCGCACGTGCAGTCGCTTGTAGCCCCAGCTCACCCGAACAGCTGCAAATTCCTTGAGCCGACGCCGCTGTGGATCCCACCTCTGGTAGCGAACGCTGTAGTGGTCTCGGTGATCTCCAGCTTGCGGCAGATCTCCGCCACTGCCGTGCCGTGCCGGCCTCGGCCTGCCGATGCGGCATCGCAATCTGCTCCTCGGCGAACCGATTCTTTCTCATGGGCATCTCTCCTCGTCGGCATCGGGGATTCTGATCCACCCAAAGATAGGTAAGGCAGTCGCCGCAGAGCAGATTTCGTGGAGAGGGGCAGTGCCATGCCCTCCGCCGGAGCCCCCCGCGCGCTACGCCACCGCACGGAAGTCCACACCCTCGAGGCGCCCGCGCGCCCTCAATTCCGCGCGGATCTCCTCCCGAGCACCGGGCTGCCCCACGGCGGCGAGGATGAAAGCGTCGGGGAAGCGGCCGAGGCCGTCGGGGTCGATGACGGGCGCGCCGTGGATGGTTTGCCCGATCTTTCGGGGATCGAGGTCGACGAAGGCGAGGATGCGTCGGCCGCGGGCGGTCAGCTCCCGGGCGAGGGCCTTCCCGACCGGCCCCGCGCCCCAGACGATCGCGCCCTCGCGGTGGGCGAGGTGCGTCCGCAGGAGGTAATCGACCTTGAGGCGACGGAACGCGTCGGGAGAGTAGCGGGGGTCGGTGCGGGAGGTCCGGCCTGCGCCCTCGCGCCAATGCAGCAGGACCTCGGGGACCTTGGCCATGCGGTGCCCGGCGGCCCAGAGGCGGAGCACGAGGTCGTAATCCTCGGGCCCGTCGACCTCGCGGTAGCCGCCCACGTCGAGAAGGGCCTTCCGGCGGATGAAAAGGGTGGGGTGCGGGATCGGGCACTCGACGAAGATGTCGCGGTCGATCGCGTCCGGTTCGACGAGGTCGTTGACCCAGCGCTCGTAGCGTCGGGCGCCGTCGCGGACGGCCTCGTCGGGGAAGTAGCGGACGCGGGTCCCGCAGGCGGCGAGGGTGGGGTCGGCGTCGAGGAGGGCGAGCTGGGCGTCGAGGCGGGTCGGCTCGGCGATGTCGTCGGCGTCCATGCGGGCGACGATCTCGCCGCGGGCGTGGGCGAGGCCGGCGGCGAGCGCCGCGGCGACGCCGCGCCCCGGGCCGGAGAAGACCCGGACCCGGGGGTCGCGGCGAGCCCACGCATGCAGGAGAGAGGGGGTCTCGTCGGTCGAGGCGTCGTCGACGGCGACGACCTCGTAGTCGGCGAAGGTCTGCGCCTCGAGGGAGGCGATCGCCTCGTTCAGCCACGCCGCGGCGTCGCGGCATGGCATCAGGACCGAGACCCGGGGCACCGGCGCTACTTCAGCTCCTTCAGCTCGATCGCGACCGGCTGGCCGGCCATCTCCTGCTTGAGGAGGATGTGGGGCGCGGCCTTGCGGACGAAGAGGCGCATCGCCATCGGGCCGCCGGTCGCCTCGACCTCGTAGGCGTCGAACTCTCCCGCCGCGACAGCGACGCGCGATTCGCCGACGACGCGGTACTGCACGCTCGTGACGGTGCCGGACTGAGCGTTGATCATCGGCGCGGTGAAGGTTGCGTTCTCCTTCAGCTCCGCGACCTGGATCGCGTACTCGTCCATCCCGGGGAGGAGGAGGCCGGGGACGAGGTCGACCGCGATCTCGCGGCTCTGGCCGGCGGCGTCCAAGGTCCCGACGACCTTCCCGCCGTCCACGCGCAGGTCGACCGAGATCGTCATCGGTCCGGCCTGCTGCCGCATCGTCGAGGAGATCGGGCGGAAGGTCGCGGCCTCGAAGACGACCTCCTGGCTCATCGTCCCGGCCATCCCCGACATCGCGCTGGTGGCGCGGACGACGTCGGCGCCGTCGACGTTCTCGCGCGCCGTGGTCATCGTGATCTCGCCCATGGCGTTGCCCTGGAACTTGAGATCGTAGACCCGGGTTCCGGGCTGGATCGACGAGCCGTCGAAGGAGACGTCGGCGCCACGGACCTCGAGGTCGGCCCGGTCGAGGGCCCGGCCGTTCGCGTCGTAGAGCCGGACCGGCCCGAAGCCCGAGACCTTGTCGAGGATCTGCGTGGCGTCGCCGACCACGACGACGACGGCGCGGTCGGGGCGGATGTGCTCGCGCGCCGCGCGCTGGACCGCTTCGGCGGAGACGGCGGCGACGCGGTCGCGGTACCGGGCGAGGTAGTCGTTGGGCAGGCCGAGGAGCCGCGCATCCGCGACCTGGCCGGCCACGTCCTGCGGCGTCTCGATCTCGAGGGGGAAGGAGCCCGTCATGAAATCCTTCGCGACCTGGAGATCGTGCGACGCGAGGGGCTCGTCCCGCAGCTTGTCGAAGAGGCGGAAGATCTCGGCGAGGGCGCTGTCGGCCACCTCGTTGCGCACCTCGGCCGCGGCGGTGATGTATCCCGGCTCGGGCCGCTTCGCCACGCCGGAGTAGGCGCCGTAGGTGTAGCCCTTCTCCTGGCGCAGGGTCTGGAAGAGCCACCCCGTGGTCCCGCCGCCGAGGATCTGCTGCGCGACATCGAGGAGGACCCAGTCCTGGTGGGTCGCCGGGGGGAGGAGGTGGCCGAGGCGGATGACCGCCTGAACGGCGCCGGGCTTGTGGACGAAGACGATCTCCCGCGCGCTCCGCTGCGGCGGCGCCGGGAGCGAGGCCTTGGTCGACGCGCCGCCCGACCAGCCGGCGAAGTGGGCCTCGAGGCGCCGCACGATGTCGTCGGGGCGGACGTCGCCCGCCACCACGAAGAGGGCGTTGCCCGGGCGGAAGTGCGCGCGGTGGAAGGCGACGAGGTCGTCCCGCGTGATCGCGCGGATCGACTCCGGGGTCTCCGAGGCGCCGTAGGGGTGGTCGCCGTAGATCTCGCGCATGAAGCGGACCTGCGCCAGGTACTGCGGTTGGCCGAGATTGGCCTGGAGCGCCGAGAGGGTGCGCGTGCGCTCGGTCTCGAGCTCCTCCGCCGGGAAGGTCGGGTTCCGCACGACGTCGCTCATCAGCACGAGCGCCGTGTCGAGGAACTCCGTCAGCGTCGAGGCCCCCACGCTGATCCAGTCGGAACCCGCGGAAGCGCTCAGCGAACCACCCACGAAGTCGATGCTCTCCGCGATCTGCTCGGCCGTGCGCGTCGTCGTGCCCTTGTCGAGGAGGGCCGCGGTGAGCGACGCCACCCCGCTGCGGCCCGCCGGGTCGTTCTTCCAACCGCTCCGGATCCTGAGGCTGATCGTGACGACCGGCTGCTCGTGGTTCTCGACCACGATCACCTGCGCGCCGTTCGAGAGCGTCCGCTCCGTGAACCCGGGGAACGCGACGGGTTGCATGGGGAGCGGCGCCGGCGGCGCCTCCTTCCGCTCCTTCCTCTGGGCCGCGGCCGGAGCCGGGGCAAGGATCGAGGCGAGCGCCGCGACGACGAACGCCTTGCCGTAAGTTCGATTCATTCTCGCCTCCTCACTCCTGACCGGTCACCGGGGTGGTCGACTCCGCCGCGGACGTGGCCTGCCGCGGGACGACCGTCACCACGGTGCGGTTCTGCGGGGTCAGGTACTTCCGCGCCATCTCGCGAATCTCGTCGACCGTCACCGCCATGTAGCGGTCCAGGTCCCGGTTGATCTCCGCCGGGTCACCGTGGTACCTGCGGAAATGCTGCAGCGATTCGGATTTCGAGTAGACACGCTGCCGCCCCATGATCTGGGCCGACCGGATCTGGTTCTTGGCTTTTTGAAGCTCGCGCTCGCTCACGCCCTCGCGCTGCAGCTTCTCGATCTCCTCGTACGCCAACGCCTCCAACCGCTCCGTCGGGACCCCCTGGTTCGGGAGGAGGAAGAACATGATCGAGCCGGGGCCCATCCGTGAGTTGAGGAACGAGCCGGCCTGAAGCGCCGCCTTCTCCTCCTTCACCAACCGCCGGTGCAGACGGCTCGACTCGCCGTCGCTGAAAATGCTCGACAGGAGCTGGAGCGCGTAGGTATCCGCGTGGTCGTGCGGCGGGATGTTGTAGCTCACGGCGACCAGCGGGAGCGTGGCCAGCCGGTCCTCGACCGTGAGCCGCCGCTCGCCGTCCGTCCGCGGCGTCGGCGTCGGCGCCGGCAGCGGCTCCATCTCCGGCCCCCGCGGGATGTCGCCGAAGTACTGCTCGGCGAGGGCGCGGACCTGCTCGACCGTCACATCGCCCGCCACGACGATCGTGGCGTTGTTCGGTACGTAGTAGCGCCGGTAGAAGGCGCGCACGTCGTCGACCGTCGCGGCATCGAGGTCCTCCATGCTCCCGATGACCGGGTGGTCGTAGGGCGCCCAGTCGTTCGACAGGGTGTCGAGCACGAGGAACGCCTCGCCGTACGGCGAGTTCTCGTACCGCAGCCGCCGCTCCTCCTTCACCACCTCGCGCTCGCGATGGAAGTTCTCCTCCGTCACCTGGAGCTTCGCCATCCGCTCGCGATGCGTCCAGAACGCCAGGTTCAGCCGGTTCGACGGGAGGATCTCGAAGTAGTTCGTCCGATCCGTGTTCGTCGTCCCGTTGAAATCGCCGCCGGCGGCGGGGATCAGCCGCATCACCTCGCCCTTGTCCAGATTCTCCGTCTCCTGGAAGAGCATGTGCTCGAAGAGGTGGGCGAAGCCGGACCGGCCCGGCGCTTCGTGCGCGCTCCCCACGTCGTACCAGACGTTGACCGCGACGATCGGGGTGGAGTGGTCCTCGTGGACGATCACGCGCAACCCGTTGTCGAGCGTGAACTCCTCGAAGGTGATCGGCGGCGCCTGCTGCGCCGCCGCGCCGGGGGCGGCGATCCCCAGCGCCAACGTGGCGACACCGATGGAACGGATTCTCATCGAAGACTCCCTGGTTGAGTCGGCTGCTCGCTCGTGAATACGGTAAGTTAGCGCCGCGGAGGGGTCAATGGAACTGTGGGGCGCCGCGGAGCGGCGCGGGGGAGGGCCGGCCGAAGGCCGGCGGGGGCGGCGGGGTTTGCCCGCGGGGGCGGCCGCCCGGGCGGGCGGCGGGGGGTGGCGCCGCGGAGCGGCGCGGGGGAGGGCCGGCCGAAGGCCGGCGGGGGCCGCGCCCGTCAGGGCGCCGTACCCCGCCTCCCCCGCCGGCGCAGCCGGCCCCTGCCGCGCAGCGGCCGTCACCCGCCGGCGCAGCCGGCCGTCCCGCCCCGCAGGGGCCGTCCCCGCGGGCCCCGCCCGCCGCCCCCCCGCGGCGCCCCAACCGCGCCAACCCTCCTCCCTCGCCTACCCCCCTGCCAGCACCTCTTCCCGCCCCCGCTCCAGCGCCGCCCTCAGAAATCTCGCCGTCCACCCGGGCCCCGCCGCCACCTCCTCGGGCCTCCCCATCCCGACGATGCGTCCGCCGCCGTCGCCGGCCTCGGGGCCGAGGTCGATGATCCAGTCGGCGGCGCACATGACGTCCAGGTTGTGCTCGATGACGAGGACGGTGTGGCCGGCGTCGAGGAGGCGCTGGAGCACGCGGATGAGCTGACGCACCTCTGCGCCGGAGAGGCCGGTGGTGGGCTCGTCCATGATGTAGAGGCGGCGCCCCTGGCGCTTTCCCGCGTTCGCCAGCTCCCTCGCGATCTTGAGGCGTTGGGCCTCGCCCCCCGAGAGGGTGGGCGCGGGCTGGCCGAGGCGGAGGTACCCGAGTCCGACCTGCTGGAGCTGCCAGAGCGCGTGGCCGAGGCGGTCCTCCTTGATGAAGAAGCGGATCGCCTCGTCGACGGTGAGGTCGAGGACCTCCCGGATGTTGAGCCCCTTGTAGCGGACCTCGAGGGTCTCCGGCTTGAAGCGCGCGCCGCGGCAGACCTCGCAGGGGACGTAGACGTCGGCCATGAAGACCATCTCGACCTGGACGACGCCGTCGCCCTGGCACGCCTCGCAGCGCCCGCCCTTGACGTTGAAGGAGAAGTGGCCCGCCCCGTAGCCGCGCTGCCGGGAGAGGGGCTGGCGCGCGAAGATCTCGCGGATCTGGTCGAAGGCCTTGATGTAGGTGACCGGGTTCGAGCGGGGCGTCCGTCCGATCGGCGACTGGTCGACGAGGACGACGGCGTCGAGGTAGCCGGCCCCGGTCAGGCGGTCGTAGGCGCCGACCGACTCGCCGAGGTGCTGCTTGGCGCTCGTCTCGCCCCCGTTCAGCTCGCGCTCGAGGGCGCGGAAGAGGACGTCGTGGACGAGGGTGCTCTTCCCCGAGCCGCTGACCCCGGTCACGACGGTGAGCGCGCCGAGGGGGATCTCGACGTCGACGCCGCGGAGGTTGTGGTGCCGCGCGCCTTCGAGACGGAGCCGAGGCCCGTCGACGGGGCGGCGCCGGGCCGGGAGCGCGAGGCGCTCACGGCCGGAGAGGTGAAGCCCGGTTACAGTGTCGGCGGCGAGGAGCTGGGCGGGCGTCCCCTCGAAGACGACGGTCCCCCCGCGCTCGCCGCTCGCCGGGCCGAGCTCGACGACGTGGTCGGCGGCGAGGATCGCCGCCTCGTCGTGCTCGACGACGAGGACGCTGTTCCCCGCGGCGCGGAGCTGCCCGAGGAGGTCGAGCAGCCTGTCGGTGTCGCGGGGGTGGAGCCCGACGGTCGGCTCGTCGAGGACGTAGAGGGTATCGACGAGGCTCGAGCCGAGGGAGTTCGCCAGCGCGATCCTCTGCGCCTCGCCTCCGGAGAGCGTCCGCATCTGGCGGTGCAGCGAGAGGTAGCCGAGGCCGACGTCGTCGAGGAAGCGGAGCCGCGCGCGCAGCTCGCGAAGGATCGGCGCGGCGATGGCGTGCTGCTGGGGGGTCAACTCGACCCCGCCTCGTGCGGTCGCCCCCTGCGGTTCCGGCGAGTCGGCGGTCGCCCGGCCCACCTCCTCCGCCGAGGCGCCGAGCCCGCGGCCGTCGTCGCCGCACGGCGCCCCGATCGACTCGACCCACCTCCGGAGCTCCGTGATCGGCAGCTCCGCGGCGCGGGCGATATCGAGGTCGCCGACACGCACCCACAGCGCCTCGGGGCGGAGCTTGCTCCCGCCGCAGTCGCGACAGGGGCGGGCGCTCTGGTACTGGCGGAGGAAGACGCGGATGTACTGCTTGTAGCGTTTCTCCTCCCGGGAGCGGAGAAAGGGGATCGCGCCACGGAAGCCGCGCGTGCCGTGCATCACCTCGTCACGGAACGCCTCGGGCAGCTCGCGCCAGGGGAGGTCGACGGAGACGCCGCGCTCGCGGGCGAAGGCGAGAAGTCTCTCCCGCTCCCGCTTGTACCGCGGCTTCTCCCAGATGTCGACGGCCCCCTCGCGCAGCGAGCGGCCGGGGTTCGGCACGATCAGCGCCGGATCGTACTCCAGCGTCGCCCCGAAGCCGGTGCAGGTCGGGCAGGAGCCGTAGGGGTTGTTGAACGAGAAGAGCCGCGGCGTCGGGTCGAGGAAGCGGATCTCCGGGTGGTCGGGGCAGCGGAACCGTTCGGAGAAGCGGAGCACCCGGTCGCCGTCCGCCGAACCCATCGCGTCGGACCGTGCGCCGGCCGGAGCCGGGCCGGCCCCCGCCCCCTCCCCCGCCCCGCCGGACGCCGCCGACGCGCGGCGCTCCCCCGCCACCACGATCGCGACCTCGCCTTCCCCCTCGTGGAAGGCGGTGCCAAGCGAATCGGCGAGGCGCTCGCCGATCCCCGGGCGCACGATGAGCCGGTCGACCACGACGAGGACCTCGTCGGCGCCGGTCAGGTCGCACCCGAGCCCCTCGGGCGTCTCGGCGCCCGGACCATCGAGCTCGAGGACGCGCCCGCCGACGAGGACGCGGACGAAACCGAGGGCGCGGAGGTTCTCGACGACGCGGGCGTGCGACGCCCGCGTGCTGCGGGGGAGCGGGAACGCGACCATGATGCGCGCCCCCTCGGGGAGCCCGAGCACCGCGTCGGCCGTCGATTGGACGGTGTCGGGACGCACGATCCGGTCGCACGCGGGGCAGTGCGTCTCGCCGACGCGCGCCCAGAGGAGGCGGAGGTAGTCGTAGACCTCGGTCGCGGTCCCAACCGTCGAACGGCTCGTCTTCGTCGGATTCTTCTGCTCGATCGCCACCGCGGGGCTGATCCCCTCGACCGCGTCGACGGCAGGCTTCTCCATCCGCTCGAGGAACTGCTTGGCGTAGGTCGAGAGCGACTCCACGTAGCGGCGCTGCCCCTCGGCGTAGATCGTGTCGAAGGCGAGCGACGACTTCCCCGACCCGCTCGGCCCGGTGAACACCACCAGCGAACGACGGGGGATCTCGAGATCGATGCCCTTGAGGTTATGCTGCCGCGCGTTGCGGACGATGATGCGATCTTTCACGGGGCCACGGATCGGGTGTCCAACAGACGGGATGGTACCCCGGGGATGCCGAAAGGATCGGGCCGGGCGGGGCGCCGATCACCGGCCGGGGGCGCCGTCGAGGACCTCCCGGACCTTCTGGGCGAAGGCGGTGGGGGAGAAGGGCTTCTCGAGGAACGGGGCGCCGGCGTCGAGGACGCCGCGGCGAAGGACGTCGTCCTCGGTGTACCCCGACATGAAGAGGACGCGCACACCCGGCCGGCTCGCGACGAGGCGTTCGGCGAGCTCGCGGCCGCCGATCCCGGGCATGACGACATCGGTGACGAGGAGGTCGATCCTTCCCTCGTGCCGCTCGGAGAGCTGGAGCGCCTCCGTCCCGGTCTTGGCCGCGAGGACGGTGTAGCCCCGGAGCTCGAGGATCCGGTGCGCGAGGGCGCGGACGGAGTCCTCGTCCTCGACGAGCAGGATCGTCCCCCCACCGGACACGGGGAGCGCGGGAGCCGGCTTCGCCGGGAGGGTCTCGGGCACGTCGTCGACCACGGGGAGGAAGACCTTGAAGGTCGTCCCCTGGTCGACCTCGCTATAGAACCAGATGTGCCCGCCGGACTGCTTGACGATCCCGTAAACGGTGCTGAGACCGAGGCCGGTTCCCTTCCCCGGCTCCTTCGTCGTGAAGAACGGCTCGAAGATCCGGGCCTGGATTTCGGGGTCCATCCCGCAGCCGGTGTCGCTGACGGCGAGCTGGACATAGCGGCCGGTTTCCGCGCCGGCATGACGGCGGGTCTCGGTATCGCGGAGCTCGGCGTTGCGCGTCTCGATAACGATGCGCCCCCCCTTGGGCATCGCGTCCCGGGAGTTGACGACGAGATTGAGGAGGACCTGCTCGAGCTGCCCGGGGTCGGCCTTGACGCGCCCGAGGGCGGGGTCGAGGACGGTGACCAACTCGATGTCCTCGCCGATGAGGCGACGCAGCATCCGCTCCATGTCGCGGATCAGGTCGTTCAGGTCGAGGATCCTCGGTTGGAGGAGCTGCTTGCGGCTGAAGGCCAGGAGCTGGCGAGTCAGGCTCGTCGCCCTCTCGGCGGCCTTGTCGATCTCCTCGAGGTCGGGCCGGTGCGGCGAGTCGGGGCCGAGTTCCTCGAGGAGCATCTCCGTGTGGCCCTTGATCGCCGTGAGCAGGTTGTTGAAGTCGTGGGCCACGCCCCCCGCCAGCCGCCCCACCGCCTCGATCCGCTGCGACTGCCGGAGCTGCTCCTCGAGGCGCTTCCGCTCGGTGATGTCGCGATAGATGCCGTAGACGCGGACGGGCTCGCCGACCGCCTGGATCGGCGTTCCGAGGATCGAGACCTGGATCATCGTCCCGTCCTTCCGGCGGCGAACGGTCTCGAGACTGACCTTCTCGCCGGCGAGGACCCGCTCGGTGATGGCGCGAGCCTCCTCGGCGACGTCGTCCGAGGCGAGGAGCTCCTGGGTGGTCCGCCCGACCGCCTCCTCGCGGGTGTAGCCGAAGACCCGCGTGAACTCGTGGTTGGCCTGGAGGATCCGATCGTTCTCGTCGAGGAGGACGATCGCCTCAGGGGCGCTCTCGAAGAGCTCGGCGAAGTAGGTCCGCTGGATCTGCAACGCCTCCTCGACCTGCTTTCTCTCCGTGATGTCGTGGGAGACGACGATGATCCCCGCGACCGCCGGGTGGTCCAGGAGGTTGTGGGCGGTGACCTCGACGACGCGGATCGAGCCGTCGCGGTGCTGGACCCGGAGCTCGACGGTCGCGCGGCTGGCGGGCCGTTCGGCGACCGAGTCGAAGATCGCCCTCGCGAGGGTCTGGTCCTCGGCGACGACGTGCTCGAAGGCGCTCCGGCCGATCATCTCGTGCGGCATGTAACCGGAGGAGCTCGCCGAGGCGACGTAGAGGACCGTCGACTCCGGGTCCACGATGAGGATCGAGTCGGAGATGTTCTCGATGAGCGCGCGGAACCGCTCCTCGCTCCGGCGAAGCTCGTCCTCCGCGCGTTTCAGGTCGGTGATATCGCGAAAGCTCCAGACCCTGCCGACGATCGTGTGGCCGAGGCGCTGCGGCCTGGAGAAGAACTGAATCGAGCGTCCGTCGATGAGCGAGACGACGTCGTCGCTGACGAGCTCCGGGCTCGCCTCGAGCTCGCGCAGCCGCGCGAGGAAGGCGTTGGGATCGACGAGCTGCCGAAGGACGTGGACCAGGAGTCGTCGGTCGCCTTGGACGAGGATGGTGGGGTCGGTGATGCGGAAGACTTCGAGGAGCCTAGAGTTGTGGCTGACGTGTCGCCCGTCGAGGTCGACGACGAGGATCCCGTCGGCCGTCGCCTCGAGCGTCGCGCGGAGGAAGGCGATCGACTGCCCCAGCGCGGCCGGAACGTCGATCCGCTCGTCGCGGGAGTGCCGTTCGGCATCGGCAAGGCGGCGGGTCTGCCAGCGAACCGCGCGGCCGATTGCCAGAACCCCGAAGAGGGCCGTGGCGAGCACGATCGCGGGGATCATCACGCCACCGGGGCCGAACGCCGGCAACGCCCCGGCGGCATGGTCGCGTACCGAAGCGGTTGCGGCGGCCGCATCCGCGACCCATGCGCCGGCCGCATCCGCGACCCATGCGCCGGCCGCGACGAGGGCGGGGAGCGCGCGCAAGACTGGCGTAACGAGGCGCCGTCGGATCATGGCAACCCAACCGAAACCGGCATCGGCGGAGGCAGCGCGAAAGGCCGAGCGAGCCGGGAATCCGTGACGTTGTATGGACGAGAACGCGTGTGCAGCCAGAACGGACGGGGCACGGGGCCGCGACGCCATGCACTCCCTGATGCGGCTCCTGAGGTGCGTGGCCGGCGACGCGTACCGGCGGAATGATAGCACGCTCCGCGCCCGCGCGCCATGATCGCCTCTTTCGACCGGCGCTCGTTGATCGGGATCCGGGGCGCCGTTATACTCCGAGGATGCCGCAGGCACTTCCGCCGCGGCCTCGTTGACGCCCGGATCCCCCGGGCATTTCTTTCCGCATTCTCGGAGAATTCTATGACCCCGTTGCTCCGTCGTACCCTCTGCGCCCTCGCCATCGCCGGCGCCGCGCTCCCGGTGACCACGGCGCTCGCCCAGGCCCCTGCGGGAACGTTCCCGGAGATCCGCGTCGGCGATCCCGCCGTGGACGGGCGTCGCATCACCCCCGGCACCTACACCCTCCGGATGATCGCCAGCCGGGGCGACCAGGAGGTCGAGGTCGGTACGATCACCGAGGACGTTAGGGTCACCGCCGGCGCGAACGGGGAAGCGGTGCTCGAGAGGGCGCAGACGGTGCAGGCGAGGTTCGGCACGTTGACCGACTCGGTCGCGATGCGCCTCGCGACGCTCGCCCCGATCCGGCACCGGTCGCACAACCCTCAGCGGGTCATGCGGCTCGATTTCGACGGGAAGAGGATCACCGGCGACATCACGCCGGTGGAGGGCGAGGCCACGAAGATCGATGAGGAGTTCGACATCGCCCTGTTCGATTCCAGCCCCATCGACCTGATCATTCGAGCGCTTCCCCTGGAAGAGGGATACGGCGCCCGGATCCCGACCTTCATCCACGAGATGGGCGGCAAGGTCGTCTTCGAGGCGCGCGTGCTCCGGGCCGAGACGGTCGAGGTGAGCGACGGCAGGAAGGTCGATGCCTGGGTCGTCGAGTCCGGCCGCAACGTCGGCCCCACTTCGACCTACTGGATCGCGAAGGACACCCGCGAGCTGCTCCGGCAGGTGACGAGCCAGGGGCCGGGGGTGGAGCTGCGCTTCGTCCGCTGAGGCGTGGCGCGCCGGATGGAATCCACGGAAGTGCCACCACGCCCGGCCTACCGGGTCCGCCCGTTTCGCCCGGCGTGGTGGCTCCCCGGGCGCCACGCCCAGACGGTGGGCGGGAAGCTGCTCCGGCCATCGCCGGCGGTCGAGCTCCGCCGCACCCGCCTGGAGACGCCCGACGGCGACTTCCTCGATCTCGACGTCGGGCCCGCGCCCCGGGAAGGCGCCCCCGTCGTCCTGGTGCTGCACGGGCTCGAGGGCTCCGCCCGCCGGCCCTACATGCTCCTCGCCTACCGCGAGCTCCTCGACCGGGGGCTCCGCCCTGTCGGGCTCAACTTCCGCTCGTGCAGCGGCGAGCCGAACCGGACCGCGCGCTTCTATCACTCCGGCGACACCGCCGACGTGCGCCTCGTCCTCGATTACCTCGCCCAATCGTTTCCCGGCACGCCCCTCGGCGCGATCGGCTTTTCCCTCGGAGGGAACGTCCTCCTCAAGCACCTCGGCGAGGCGGGCGCCGATACGGGCGCGCTCCGCGCGGCCGTCGCCATCTCGGTCCCTTACGACCTATCCGCCGGGTGCCGCGAGTTGGATCGCGGCTTCATGAGCCGCATCTACTCCGAGTACTTCATGCGCAACCTGAGGCGGAAGGCGCTGGCGAAGGCCCACCTTCTCGGCGAGCTCTGCGACCTCGAGGCCGTCCGGCGCGCCCGGACGCTGCGCGAGTTCGACGACGCCGTCACCTCCCGGCTCCACGGCTTCCGCGACGCGGAGGACTACTACCGCCAATCGAGCTCGGGGCCGTTCCTCGAGCGGATCCGCGTCCCCACGCTCCTCCTCCACGCCGAGGACGACCCGTTCCTCCCGCCGCACGCGATCCCGCGCGACGCGATCCGCGCCAACCCCTGGCTCGTTCCCGGGATCACGCCCGCCGGCGGCCACGTCGGCTTCATCACCGGCGCCACGCCGTGGTCGGTCCGGTTCTGGGCCGAGGAGGAGGCCGCCCGATTCCTCGCCGCGCATCTCGGGGAGGCGACGGGGGCGTAGCGCCCCGCCGGGGCGCGCACCCCGCCCCCTCTCCGGCATCCCCGACCGACGCGGCGGATCACCGCGCGGCGGGCTCGGCGCCGTCACTTGGGGAATCGATGAGGCGGTATTCGGGAGGGGTCGGCGGGCCGGGCGCCGCCGCGCGCGTCGCCTCGATCGACTCTCGCAGCCGTCGGCCGACCGGGAGGACCATCGGCACGTCCGCCCACCGGACCGGCTCGCCGGTGCGGCGATCGACGACCCGGCCCTCGGCGACCGCGGTCGCGGCGTCGCGGAGATCCAACCCGTCCATGGCGCGGCAGAGCGCCTCGAAGCACGCTTCGTCGGCGGGGCGGAGAAATCGCAAGTAGCGCCGGCCCAGGGCGGCGATGTGGAAGTGCGACGAGCGGAACCCGATCCCTTCCAGCCCGGCCTCCCGACACACCGTGGTGAGCCACGCGACGATGTCCGCGAAGATCCCGAGCCCCGGATGCTCCTGCCCCGGGAGCGGAGGGCGGCCGGGGTGGAAGCGCGCGCGAGGATTCTGTAGCAGCAGCCACTCGACGACGAGGAGCTCCATCCCCGGGACGAGCGCGCGACTGCGATTCATCCGGATCTCGATGAGGAGCTCGCGCCGACGCTCGCCGCCGTAGACGCGGAGCGTCTCGCCGAGCCCCGATGAGGGCTCCAGCTCGAGGACCGGCGCCGCGTACCCCTGGGCGCGGAGCTGGCCGAAGATCCCGAACTCCTCGAGCTGCCGCTCGACGTCGCGGGCGGTGAAGCGCCCCAGGAGTCGGGTCTCCGAGGGGGCGGGCGCGAGCCCGATGTCCTCTTCGGAGAGCGACCAGTCGAGCCAATCGCGCCCTCCGCGGGGCTCCGCCTCGCCCAGGAGCGCGCCGATCCACCGCCGCCGCAGGAGCGCCGCGCCGAGCTCGTCCGGGGGCTCGACCACGCGGCCGTCGAGCATCCAGCCGAAGAAGCGCGCGGAGTATCGCCACGCCGCCCCGCCGTACCCCCCGCCCAGCACGACCACGACCGGGACGTGCCCCCCGAGCGACCGGACCTGCTCGAGGACGAAGCGGTCGCGCTCCAGCATCCCCTCCGGCGAGATGCGCCAGTCGCCGAGAGCGTCGTCGGCGGCGGGGTCGCACCCGGCCACGTAGAAGACGAGCCCGGGCCGGTGCGACCGGATCACGGGCGGAAGCGCCTCGTGGATCGCGTCGAGGTACTCGCGGTCCCCGACACCCGTGCCCAGCGCGAGGCTCGTCGAGGCGACCGCGGGCGCATCGTCCCACGCCGCGTTGTGGATCGAGAAGGTGTGGACCGTCGGATCGGTCGCGAACGCCGCCCGCGTCCCGTTCCCGTCGTGCAGGTCGAGGTCGACGACGAGGATCGGCTCCCGGAACTGCCGCGCCCGGAGCCGCGCGATCGCGACCGCGACGTCGTTGAAGATGCAGAACCCCATCCCGCGGTCCGGCGCGGCGTGGTGGAACCCTCCGCCGAGGTGAACGACGGGCCCGCCGAAACGCAGCGCCAGGCGAGTCGCCTGGATCGTCCCCCCGACCTCCAGCCGCTGGAGCTCGACGGCGTGCCGCGCCTCTTCGGGACCGATCGGCGCGCCGATGATCGATGCCACCGTCTCCGGCCGGTCCAGGCGCCGCAGATAATCGGCGTGATGGACCCTCAGGAGGTTCTCCACCGACGCCGGCTGCGGGAGCGACAGGTCACGACGCCGAACCAGCGCCCGGTCGACGAGGAACGAGAGGACCCGCTCCCCACGGAGCGCATCGAGCGGGATGCCCGGGATGCTCCGCCGGTAGTCGGGATGATAGATGAACCGCCCCCGCCCCGGCCGGAGCGCCCGCCGCACCCTGCGGAGCCACCACGCCGGCATACCCCCGCCTACCCCCGCCCGGCGCGGTTCGGTTTCGAGGGACGCCCCGGCTCAGCCGGCCACACTGCCGACGACGTCGAGATCATGGCATCGGGATCGCTGGTGACAAGCGACCGGCACCCGCCGGCGCCGCCGCTGGACTACCGGGCTGGGAGTGCAAGGGTTCCACGCCCCATCCGCCCGCACCCCGCGCGATCCTACGGTTGATCGCTCCTCCCGCCGAGCCCGCTCACCTGGACGTAGCGCGCCCAGTCTCGCTGCAGGGTCAACTGACGGCCTTTCGCGTTCTCCAGGACCAGCTGGGTCGGTGTCGCCGCCCGACATCGCAAAACCTCGCCCTCCCGGATCCCCAGGGACTGGCACAGATCCTGGAGGATCCCGAAGAGCACATGCCTCACCTCGACGACATCGCCCGCCTCCGTCGCGGCGAGGCTCCGCACCATCCCTTGCTGCCCCGGCGTAGTTGGCATCTCCGCTCCTTTCGAAGAGGGTGCCGGCCCGGGAAAGTGCGCCCCGGGCCCGGAGAACCTCAGCTCCAGGACCCGAACGCCGCATCGCGGGGGTCTGCCGATGATGATGGGATCGCCCGATCTCGAGGTCCCTGCGCCGTCCGCGGGGTGTGACCTCGCCGCGGCGGCGGGGTGAATACGGGCCGGCCGCACGGCGGATGCAATTCTCGCGCCAATGCGCGGCGCCCCGGAGGGGCGCCAGGGATGGCGGCCCGACGGAGGGGGGTAACGACGACGCCCGGCGGCCGCACCGGCGAGGGCCGTACGCTCAGCGCAGGAGGGGGTTGCGCGGATAGCGCGGGTAGTAGACGGCGTCGACCGGCGCCTCGCCTCCGGGGTAGTCCCCGTCCTTCGCCGGGAAGGAGGGACGATCCTTCGAGTTGATGTACGCCGCGACGTGCTGCGCCTCCTCGTCGGTGAGCGACCCGGGCACGGTGAGGGGCATGGCGTAGCGGAGGTACCCGGCAAGGGTGTAGATCCGTGCGGCGCCGGCGCCATCGTTCCAGGAGTCGGGTCCCCAGAGGGGCCCGGGCCTGGCGAATCCGAGGTCGATCCCCTGGCCGTCGACGCCGTGGCATGCGACGCACCGTGCGAGGAAGATCTGCTCCCCGCGCCGCGGATCGAGCCGCTCGATGGGGAGGAGGTTCTCGGGGGCGATCCGGTTCTGGCCGAGCCAGGTCGGCGTGGCTCCGACCGGCTGGCCTTCGGAGATCCAGGCGATGTACGCGGAGAGGGCGAGCATCTCCCGGCTGTCGTGGGGCGGGGCGGAGCCGTTCAGGCTGCGCTGGAAACACCCGGCGATCCGGTCCTCGAGGGTGAGGAGTCGCCCGTCGCGGCCGCGGTACTGCGGGAAGGTCGCCGCCACGCCGACGAGGGGGAGCGCCTTCTCCCGCTGCCCGCCGTTCATGTGGCAGTTCGCGCAGGTCATCCGGTTGCCGACGTAGGCGCGCGCGAGTTCCGGCGTCCTGCGGAAGATCTCGAGTCCGAGCTTCACCGCCTCCGCCATCCTGGGGTCCGCGGGGAGCGGATCCCGTGCCGGATCCTTGACCAGGTCGTTCACCCGTTCGATCCCGGCGCCGGCGGGGATCAGCGGCAAGGCGGCCTTGGCGGCCGGGGCCGCCGGGGGGATGCCGTCGCCGGTCGACCCGCCCCCGGGCGAACACGCGGTCAGACCCAGGATCAGCGTCAGCGCCGCCCGCGTGGCCCGGCGCCGGACAGATACGCGAACGATCTCCATCGGCCCATCATCCAAGTCGAGGTATCCGCGGCCGGGCCGCGGCCAAGGCGGGCGAATCCGGCGCCCTCGCCATCAGGCGCCTCGATCATCGGCCCGACGGTGCGCGGGGAAGTATACGGCCGAGGGGCAACGACTTCCACGGGGCCGGTCTGGCATCGGACCGCCCGACCGACTAACTTCCCGGAACCAACGAAATGCGACCGCACCCCGCGCCGCCCCGGCGCGGGCCCGTCCGGCCGCCGGTCGACCGCGGCGCCCGACCGCGTGGCTCGCTGCGACCCCGGCCCGGACCCGGTCCTTCGTACCCCCTCACCGCGAGGCGAACACGATGGAATGCCCGGATGCCTTGAGCCGCCTGCGGATCCCGGCGGTGATCGCGTTGACGGCGCTCGCGCTCCCCGTGGAGTCGGCGCTGGCCCAGGCGACGAGATCCCGCGAATCGCGGGTCAAGATCGACCCGGAGCGCGCCGCCCAGCTCTACGTCAGCAAGGACCCGGCCGATCACAGCGTCGGCCGCGACTTCGAGCGCGACATCCGCGAAAAGGCGCGCACCGACAGCATTTACGCGGCGGTGACGCGCGGCGTGGTCGACTACCGGAAGATCACCTACCGGAGCCGCATCGGGGACATGGACATCCCCGCGTACGTCTTCCAGCCCCTGGAGAAGCGCGGGCCGCGCGGACACGCGGCCCTGATCTGGGTCCACGGCGGCGTGCACGGGAACTGGTCGCACACCTATTGGCCGTTCGTGAAGGAGGCGGTCGAGCGGGGGTACGTCGTGATCGCGCCGGAGTACCGGGGAAGCACCGGCTACGGCAAGGAGTTCCACGACGCGATCGATTACGGCGGCTACGAGATCGACGACGTCATCACCGCCTACGACTGGATGGTCGCGAACCTGCCTCACGTCGACCCCGAGCGCGTCGCGATCATGGGATGGAGCCACGGCGGGTTCATCTCGGCCCACGCCGTCTTCCGCGACAAGCATCCGTTCAAGGCGGCGGTCGCGATCGTCCCGGTCACGAACCTGATCTTCCGACTCTCGTACAAGGGGCCGTACTACCAGCGGAACTTCGCCACGCAGCGCCGGATCCAGGGGCTCCCCTTCGAGCGCCGCGAGCTCTACGTCGAACGGTCGCCGGTCTACCACGTCGACAAGCTCCAGGTCCCGATCCTCGTCCACGTCGCGACGAACGACGACGACGTGGACTTCGTCGAGGCGGAGATGCTGATCCACGCGTTGCGGGTGAAGAAGCCCGAACTCGCGGAGACGAAGATCTACGTCGACCCGCCGAGCGGGCACTCCTTCAGCCGACGCGTCGATCCGAATACGCTGGAGCGGCTCGACACGCCGGAGCAGCGCGACTCCTGGAACCGGACGTGGACCTTCCTGGAGTGGCACCTGCGTCCGTACATGGACCCCTCCAAGACGACGTCGGCCCAGTGAGGTTCGCGGGGGCGCGGCCTTCCACCCGTGCCCGCTTCCTCCACCCAACGAGAACCGGCCCGGGGCGCGCACCCCGGGCCGGTTCGGGCATTCAAGAGCTGTCCTGGACCGGGAAGGAGCCGGCCCGACCTCGCAGGGGTGAGATCCCCCGGCCGAGGATCGCCGACGCCAGCCCGGCCTACTTCACGTTCACGATCTGGATCAGGTTCCCGCAGGTGTCGTCGAACACGGCCATCGTGATGTCTCCCATCTCGACGGGCTCCTGCGTGAAACGCACCCCCGCCGCGCGCAGCCGCTCGTATTCACGATGCACGTCGGCGACGGCGAACGACGTGAAAGGAATGCCATCCTCCACCAAGGCCCTCTTGAACGGCCCCGCGGCGGGGTGACCGTCGGGCTCGAGGAGGAGCTCTGTGCCCTCCGGATCCTCCGGCGAGACGACCGTCAGCCAGCGGTGTTCCCCCATCGGGATGTCCGTCTTCTTCACGAAGCCGAGGACCTCGGTGTAGAACTTGAGCGCCTTGGCCTGGTCGTCGACGAGGACGCTCGTGATGTAGATTCTCATCGCGCGATTCCTTTCACGGCCGAAGGGGCCACCGTTCGTAGATCTGCGCCAGGGGACGCGTGTCGAGGTAGTGGAACTTGCACCTCCCCTCTCGCCTCGTGGTCACGAGCCCCGCCGCTTCGAGGACCGCGAGGTGCTGGGAGATCGCCTGCCGCGACAGCCCCAGGCCGTGCTTCATCGCCAATCGAGCGCACAGCTCGAACAACGTCTGGCCGTCCTTGCTGTACAGCTCGTCGAGAATGGCGCGTCTCGCCGGGGCCGCGAGTGCCTCGAACACATCGCTCACGCTCCCACGATAGGCAAGTCATGACTTGCATGTCAAGAGTGTCGTGGGGGTGGACGGCGTCGCGAAGGCCCCGGCGATTCGGCCGGGGCCGTCGGCGCGTGCGGGCCGCTTACGAAAAGAGCGGCGGGCGCTTGAGGTGGAAGTCGGTCGCGTCCTGGTACGCCTTGGCGGCCGCCAGCGCCTCGGCCTCGCCCCAGAGCTTCCCGACGAAGGAGATGCTGACCGGGGTGCCGGCCTCGGTGAACCCGTTCGGGAGCACCACCACCGGGTGGCCGGTGAGGTTGGTGGTCAGGAGAAGGTTGCGGGCGTAGCTCGGGGCGACGACGACGTCGAGGTCGCGCATCGCCTCGTCGAGTGCGGCCATGAGGAGGGCGCGGACGCGGTTCGCCTGGATGTACTCGACGGCCGGGATGAAGCGTGCCTGGCGGAAGGTGTTCGGCCAGGAGCTGTTCTCCATCAGGTCGGCGCGGCCGCTGCGGGTCAGCTCGTCGAAGGCGGCGCCGGCCTCGGCGGTCAGGATGATGCGCAGCGCGTCGACGGGAACGGTGTCGGGGAGCTCGAAGGGGACGAGCTCGGCGCCGAGGGAGCGGAGGACGTCGAGGACGGCGTCGTCGAAGGGCTTCTGCTCGCGCTCCTGGTCGAACCCGCTCTTGAGGTAGCCGATCCTGAGGTCGCGGAGGCGGGTGTCGGGGTTCCAGTCGAAGGGCGCGTCGTGGACGGTGAGGTCGAACCCGTCGGGGCCGTGGATCGCCTCGAGGACGAGGGCGCAGTCCTCGACGCTGCGGCAGATCGGGCCGATCTTGTCCATGGTCCAAGAGAGGGCCATGGCGCCGTGGCGGCTGACGCGGCCGAAGGTCGGGCGCAGCCCGGTCGCACCGCAGCGGGTGGACGGGGAGACGATCGAGCCGAGGGTCTCGGTCCCGATGGAGAAGCCGACGAGCCCGGCGACGGTCGCGGCGGCGGAGCCGGCCGAGGAGCCGCTGGAGCCCTGTTCGAGGTTCCAGGGGTTGCGGGTCTTGCCGCCGAACCAGACGTCGCCCTGGGCGAGGGCGCCGAGGGTGAGCTTGGCGACGAGGACGGCGCCGGCCTCGTCGAGGCGGCGCACGACGGTGGCGTCCATGTCGATGACCTGGTCGCGGTAGGGTGAGGCGCCCCAGGTCGTGGGGTAGCCGCGGACGGCGAGGAGGTCCTTGGCTCCCCAGGGGATCCCGTGGAGGGGACCGCGGTAGCGTCCGGCGGCGATCTCGGCGTCGGCCTGCCGTGCCTGCTCGAGCGCCCGCTCCTCGGTCAGGGTGACGACGCACTCGAGGGTCGGGCCGTGGCGCTTGAGGCGGTCCAGGTAGAGCCGCGTCAGTTCGAGGGAGGTGACCTGGCGGGTCCGGACGAGCTCGGCGAGGCGGGTGACGGGCCAGAAGGCGACCTCCTCGAGGTTGGCGGGGCGCTTGACCGCGGGCCCCGTGCGGCGGGCCCGCCGGGCGGCCTTCGGCCGTGATGCGGGTGCCGGGCGGCCCGGGACCGTGACGTCGAACCGGATCGCGGGCGCCACGGCGTTGGAGAGCTCCACGGTGCGCAGCTGGGCGTACGCCTCGGCGTTCCGGTTGAGCCCCTGGACCATCGCCTCGCGCTGCTCGTCGGTGAACTCGAGCCCGGCGATCTTCTCGGCCTGAGCGATCATCTCCTTCGTGACCTCCTGGGCGCCCTGGAGGCGCGCCCAGAGGACGCCCGGGAAGAGGGTGCCGCCGAGGCCGAGGGCGGAGAGATAGCCGATGAAGGCGCGCCGGTCGAACGCGACGCGCGTCGAGGCGGACGGGTCGAGGGAATCGGGGGTCATCTCGGTGTCTCCTCCACTGTGCGGGTCTTCGGGGCGCCGTCAGCGGCGCTCGGGGATCTCGCACCCCTCCTTGCGGCGGGTGTCGCCGATAGAGACGATCTTCCAGCCCTCTTCGGTACGCACGAGCTGGAAGCCGTCCACGCCGCAGTGGCTGAAGGTTTCGCCGAGGTGGAAGGTGTAGTACGTCCAGACCTGGGCGAAGTCGCCGTCGACGCGGACCTCGGGGTCGTAGATGCGCTCGTCCAGGGGCCGGCCCGCGCCGGCGACCGAGCGGACGAAGGCGTCGATCCCGACGACGTTAACGACGACCCGGCCTTCGCGCGTCGCACGGGTGATCAGGCGCGCCTCCGGGTGGAAGGCGCTGCGGACCATGGCGCTGTCGTTGGCGCGCATCCCGTCGAAGAGGCGCTGTACGACCTCGAGGACCGCCTTCTCGTCCGCGGTCTGGGCGTGGAGCGGGGGAGCAGCGATCGCGGAGAGGGCGAGCGCGGCGAAGAGCGGGAGCAGCCGAGTCATGGGAGCCATCCTTGACGGTCGAGGATCGAAATGGTCGTGGAGGATACAATCTAATCGCGCCCCGTCGAGCCGCTACGGGTGCGGGCTGGCACGGGTGCGGGCTGGCGTGGCGGGCGGGGGAGGCGGGAAGCCCGTGGGTGCGTCGGCGGCATGGGGCGCGTGCGCCCGGCCAGAGGCACCGCTCCCCGCCCGAGCGCCCGCATGCCTCGCCGCATGCCTCGCCGCATGCCTCGCCGCACGGTTCCCGCCCGCGGCCCGTCCCGCCCTTCTACTCCCCCGCGTCGCGGAGGACGGCGAGGGGGGAGCGTCGCGCGGCGTCGCGGCCGTGGAGGACGCCGACGGCGGCGGTGAGGACCGCGACGCTGACGCATGCGGCGGCGAGGGGGAGGACGGGGACCCGGAACTCGAGTTCGAAGAGGATCGAGACGATCGGCCACGCGGCGAAGATGGCGAGGAGCACGCCGGTCAGGCCGGCGAGAGATCCGAGGGCGAGGTACTCGGTCAGGAGGATCCGGCGGATCTGACGGCTGCTCGCCCCGAGGGTGCGCAGGAGCGCGACCTCGCGGAGGCGCTGGAACCGAGAGGCCGAGAGTGCGCCGACGAGGACGACGAGCCCGCTCGCGATGCTGAAGAGCGCCAGGAACCGGATCGCGGCGACGACGTTGCCGAGGACGCCGTCGACCGCCTCCTGGACGAGGGCGAGGTCGAGGATCGAAACGTTCGGGAAGCGCTCGACGAGGTCGCGCTGGAGCTCGGCCCTGGCCGTGGCGTCGGGGACGTGGGCGAGCGCGATCAGCGTCTGGGGGGCGGCCTCGAGGACGCCGGGCTCGAAGACCACGAAGAAGTTCGGCGCGAAGCGCGCCCAGTCGACGCGGCGGAGGCTGGCGACGACGGTCTCGATCGGGACCCCCTGGACATCCCAGGTGATGCGGTCGCCGATGCCGATGTGGAGCTCCTCGGCGAGGTCGGCCTCGACGGAGATCCGGGGCAACCCATCGGTCGGCGCGTCCCACCACGCCCCCGCGATCACCCTCTCCGAGTCGGCGACCGTGTCGCGGTAGGTGTTGCGATATTCCCGTCGGAGCGCCCACCCGCTCGGCCCGCCCGGCGTGGTGTCGGCGACGATCTCGGCGGCCGGCCTTCCGTTCAGCGCCGCGATCCTCGCCGGGACGATCGGCGTGATCTCGCGGAGAGCGACGTCGCGCCCCCGGGCGAAGTCGAGGACCCCGTCGCGCTGGTCGGACTGGATGTCGAAGAGTAGGAGGTTCGGTCGGTCCTCGGCCGCGTCGACGCGGAAGGCGTCGATCAGGTTGCGCTGCGTCAACCAGAGAGTGGCGAGGAGGAAGACGCCGAAGCCGAGGGAGAGCGTGACCGCGACCGTCTGGTTGCGCGGCCGGAAGAGGTTCGCGATCCCCTGCCGGAGCACGTACCCTGCGCGTCGGGGGACGAGCCGGCGGGTCGCGTGGACGAGCGCCCAGGCGGTGGCCCAGAGGAGGAGGAGCGCGGCGGCGATCCCGGCGGCGAAGGCGATCCCCGCGGCGGGTCTCGGCGCCTGGGCGATGCCGAGGGCGACGACGCCGGCGCCGAGCGCGGCGAGGGCGAGGATCCGTGCGGGGTCGCGTCGCCGCGGCTCCGGCTCGACGTCGCGGCGGAGCGCCTGGAGCGGGGCGACGTCGCGGACGGCGAGGAGGGGGAGGAGCGCGAAGAGGGTGGCGACGCCCGCGCCGACGGCGAGCCCGGCAAGGATCGACGGGAGGTGGACGGTGAAGGCGACGTCGACGGGGAGGAACTCGTCGAGGAGGCCGGGGAGGAGCGCCTGGACCGCGAGCCCGGCGATGGCGCCGACGGCGGCGCCGCCGAGCCCGAGGGCGCCGGTCTGGAGGAGGTAGGCCAGGAAGACGCTCCTGCGGGTCGCGCCGAGGCAGCGGAGGACGGCGATCGCCGTCAGCTTCTCGCGGACGAAGACGTGGACCGCGCTGGCGACGCCGATCCCGCCGAGGAGGACGGCCATGAGGCCGACGAGGCCGAGGAATCGGGTGAGCGAGCCGAGCCGCTCGGTGAGGTTCTCGACCTGCTCCTCGGCGGTGTCGATGTCGATGAGCCCCTCGCGGAGCGTGGCCTCGTGCCGCTCGAGGAAGGCCTCGGTCCCGCCCGTCCCGTCGAGGCGGAGGTACGCCTGGTAGCGAACGAGGCTCCCGAGGCGGACGAGCCCGGTCTCGCCGAGGAACGTCGCGGGGATGTAGACTCGCGGCCCGATCGCCGCCTGGATCCCGACATCGCCGGAGAGGTCGACGACCGTCCCGGCGATGGCGAATCGGGCGTCGCCGACGGCGATCGTGTCTCCGACCGCGACGCCGAGCTGCACGAGGACGGCGGGGTCGACGAGCGCGCGGCGGGCGGTGGGGTCGAGGGGCCAGAGCCCGGCGGGCTCGGTGACGACGTCGCCGTAGAAGGGGTACCCGCCCTCGACGGCCCGAACCTGGAGGAGCCGAGTCCTTCCGGTGGCGGGGGCGAGGACCATCGAGCCGAGGCGGGTGACCGAGGCGACGGGCGTGCCCGCGGCGGCCGCGGCGTCGAGGATCGCGCGGACCTCGGGGGTGAAGGGCGAGCCGCTCTCGAGGCGGAGGTCGGCGCCGAGGAGCGCCTGCGCCTCCGCACGGACCGACCGGATCACGCCGGCGCGGAACGAGTCGATGGCCACGAGCGCGGCCACGCCGAGGGCGATCGCGCCCATGTAGAGGCCAATCCTGCGGGCGCTCGACCTCGCCTCGCGCCACGCCAGGGAGAGGGCGAAGCCGGGGCTCATGCGTCGTCCTGCCGTGTATCCGAGACGATCCGCCCGCCCGCCAGCCGGACGACGCGGCGGGCGCGAGCGGCGAGCGCAGGATCGTGCGTCACCAGCACGACGGTCGTCGTCGCCTCCCGGTTCAACTCGAGGAGGAGGTCGATGATCCTGGCGCCGGTCTCGGCGTCGAGGTTCCCGGTCGGCTCATCGGCGAAGAGGATGCGCGGCTCGTTGGCGAAGGCGCGGGCCAATGCGACGCGCTGCTGCTCCCCGCCCGAGAGCTGGGTGGGGTAGTGGTCGAGGCGGTCGCCGAGCCCGACGCGCTCGAGGAGGGAGGCGGCCCGGTCCCGGAGCGTCCGTGCGCTCATCGCCCGGGCGCCGCCGGTCAGCTCCAGGGGGACGAGGACGTTCTCGAGCGCGGTCAGGGTCGGGAGGAGGTGGAAGGTCTGGAAGACGAACCCTACCTTCTCCGCGCGGAGTCGCGCGCGGCCGTCCTCGTCGAGCGCGGCCAGGTCCTGGCCGTCGAGGAGGACGCGGCCGGCGGACGGGCGGTCGAGGCCGGCGAGGAGGCCGAGCAGCGTCGTCTTCCCGCTCCCCGACGGACCGACGATCGCGACGAAGTCCTCGGCCTCGACGGCGAGGTCGACCCCGTGCAGCACCGTGAGCGGCCGGCCGCCGCTCATGTAGCGTTTCTCCAGACCCTCGGCGATGATCCTCATGCTTCGATCGGTTCGATTCCTCTTCGTTGCGGCCGCCGTGGCGGCGTGCGGCGGTGAAGGTACCCCGGCGCTGGGGGGCGATGCGACCCCGGCAGACGGGACGTCCGCGGCGCAGGACGCACCCCGTGCGCCCGCCGACGCCGCCGTCCGCCCCGGCGCTTCCAGCGGCGGGGCCCCCGACAACCGCCCCGCCGTCGTCTTCCTCGGCAACAGCCTCACCGCCGGGTACGGCCTGACCGCAGAGGAAGCTTACCCCGCGCTAATCCAGGCGAAGCTCGACTCGGCGGGATACCGCTTCCGCGTCGTGAACGCCGGGGTCAGCGGCGAGACCTCGGCGGGCGGGCTCCGGCGGGTCGACTGGGTGCTGAACCAACCCGTCGCGGTCCTGGTCCTCGCTCTCGGCGCCAACGACGCGCTCCGCGGCCAGGATCTCGACCGAACGCGGGAGAACCTCCAGGCGATCCTCGACAAGACACGCGCCCGCCACCCCGATGCCGCCCTCGTGATCGCCGGGATGCAGGCCCCGCCGAACCTCGGCTCCGCGTACGCGGATGCCTTCCGCCGCCTCTTCGTCGAGCTGGCCGAGGCGAACGGCGCCGCGCTGATCCCCTTCCTCCTCGAGGGCGTCGCCGCGATCCCGTCGCTCAACCAGGCGGACGGGATCCACCCGACGGCCGAGGGCCAGCGGATCCTGGCGGAGAACGTCTGGCGCGTCCTCGAGCCGATCGTCCGGCGGATCGAGGAGGGGCGTACGGCGGGGTGAGCGTCGAAAGGCGACGTGCCGCCCTCCGTCCGCGGCGGGAGCCCGGGGTCGCGCGAGGCGGGGCTCACAGCGCGGGGAGCCAACCGGTGCGGCCGTCGGGGGCGAGGATGTAGAGGAACTCGCCGAACCGGCCGAGGACCGGGACCGTCTCGCCGGCATTCACGCGCTCGATGACGGCGGCGGCGGGGGCGGGGCGGTCGAAGACGACGCGGGCGTCCGCGAGAACCTCGCTCCGCACGGGACGGTCGGCGCCCTCCATGAGGCGCGCGGCGACGTACCCGCTGCGGCCATCGGGGAGGACGACGCGGTACCATCCGCCGCTCCCACCGACGACGCGCATCGCGGTGAAGCGCGGGAGCGCATCGAGGCGGGGCGCGTCCTCGGAGGGAGAGGCGCGGAGCCGGATCCCATCGCTACGAGCCCGGGTCCACCTCCCGAGGAGGGTCGTGTCGATCGCGATCCTCGGCGGCGCCGGCTCCCTGGGGTCGACGAAGGGGTAGGGGTCGAGCGGGCCAGCGCCCCGCCGGTAGATGCCGAAGTGGAGGTGGGGCAAGGTCTCCCGTGCGTTCCCCGTGTTACCGACGAGGCCGATCGTGTCGCCGACGCGGACGCGGCGCCCCTCGGCCACGAGTTGGGTGTCGAGGTGCGCGTAGTAGAGGGAGTGGCCCCGCAGCTCGTCGCGGAGCCAAATGACCTTGCCCCCCAGGGGCGTCTCGCGGACCCGAGTCACGACCCCGTCGACCGCGGCGAGAACGGGGGTACCGCGCGGCGCGAAGATGTCCACACCGTGGTGGTCGCGCGCCCCGCCGTCGCGCGGGTCGCCGAAGACGCTCCAGACGTCGTCGGCATCGCCGCCGGCGACGGGGAAGGCCAGGATGGCGGCGCCCCGGACCGTGACGGTGAACCGCCCGCCGCGCAGGAGCTCGGGCTGGAGGCGGAGTACGTATTCGCCGTCCCGGCGGGGCTCGTACTCCAGCCGCCGCGCACCGCTGTCGGCGCTGGCGACCCTGCGGGGCGTGCGTGTGGCGTCTTCGAAGAGCTGGAAGAGGTCGATGAAGAGGAGCGCCGTGCTGTCCGGCTCGAGCCGGGCCTCGACGATGAGCCGCTGGCCCCGGCGGGCCGAGATCCGGTACCCGATGGCGGTCGGCTCCTCGGGGGGGAGGTAGCCGACCTCGTGGTACGGCGGCTCAACCGGGAGCGCGTCGCGGATCGCGCGCTCGGCCGCGAGGCTCCAGTCCCTCGCCAGGGCGGTGCCGGCGAGCCCCGCGGCGATGAGCGCCGCCTCGTATGCCTCGTGCGGCGTAGCCGGGCGGTGCTGCTCGCGGATCTCTTCGACCCGCTCGCAAGCGGCGTTCGCCAGGGCGAGGGCGAGGAGCGAGGCGAGGCCGGCGGAGCGGCGAGGCGCCGGCGAAGACGGAAAAGGTAAGTCTCCGATCCCCATGGCGTCCGTAGCTACCGGCCGCGGCGCCGAGAAGTTCCCCGGAGGCGGGGGTTCCCGGTCCGCGCACGGGGTGGGTGCAGCGCCTCGCGGCGCCGGGGCGGCAGGCGGGAGCCCGCGTCACAGCGTCGATGGGAGAAGGAGATGCGGCCCCCGGTCCTTTCGCGGGTGCACCTCCCGGGGTAAGCTATGACGATCGCGCGTCCTTTGCATCGAGAGGATCCGAGATGTCCACACCCCCGACCGACGCTCGAGTCCCTCCTCGTAACGCCTCCCCGCTCGAGACCCCGCTCACCCTCCACGCCGGGATCGAGGTTCCGCTGATCTGCGGCGCGATGTACCCGTGCAGCAACCCCGAGCTGGTGGCGGCGGTCTCGGAGGCGGGCGGGATCGGGATCGTGCAGCCGATCTCGCTGACGTACGTCCACGGCCACGATTTCCGCGAGGGGCTTCGGTTGATCCGGCGGCTGACCTCGAAGCCGATCGGGATGAACGCGCTGATCGAGGCGTCGTCGAAGACGTACCGCAAGCGGATGGAGCGGTGGGTCGACGTCGCCCTCGAGGAGGGCGTGCGCTTCTTCATCACCTCGCTCGGGAAGCCCGATTGGGTCGTGGCGCGGGCGCATGCGGCGGGCGCCGTCGTCTACCACGACGTGACGGAGCGGAAGTGGGCGCTGAAGGCGGTGGACGTCGGGGTCGACGGCCTGATCGCGGTGAACCGCCGGGCCGGGGGGCACGCCGGGCCGAAGAGTGCGGAGGAGCTCCTCGACGAGCTCGGCGACCTCGGACTCCCGGTGGTCTGCGCCGGCGGGATCGGGACCGCCGAGGAGTTCGCGGCCGCACTCGCCATGGGGTACGCGGGCGCGCAGCTCGGCACCCGTTTCATCGCGACCCCCGAGTGCCGTGCGAGTGATGCGTACAAGGCGGCGATCCTCCGCGCGACCGAGGACGACATCGTCCTCTCCGAGCGGATCACCGGGGTCCCGGTCGCGGTGATCCGGACGCCGTACATCGAGCGGATGGGGTTGAAGGCGGGGCCGATCGCGCGGTGGATGCTGCGCGGGCGATGTCGCAAGCATTGGATGCGCACGATCTACGCGTTGAAGTCCGGTTGGCAGCTCAAGCGCGCCTCCCTCGACGAGACGGGGGAGAGGGACTACTGGCAGGCGGGGCGCAGCGTGGCGGGGATCGACGCGATCGAGCCGGCGGGCGAGATCGTGCGCCGCTTCGCGGCGGCCGCGGCGGCGGCCGCGGCGGCGGCCCGATCCGCCGGCGGACCACCCCCGCCGGTCGCCCGGTCGTAGCGGCCGCGGCCCGCGCAGTGCGGCGGCGCAGGGGCCCGCGGCAGGAGCCCGCGGCTCAATTGGGAGGCCCGTAGCGCGCCCGGATCAGCCGCCTCGGTCCCTTCGGCGGGATCGTCAGGATGTAGAGGTCGTCGAAGTCCTCCTCGCTCATGGCGGGGACGCCGGCGCCGAGCTCGCGGAGGAGGAGCGGCACGGTGTTGCTGTGACCGACGACGAGAACGGTCCCGCCGCGGTGCCGCTCGAGGATGAGCCGCGCGAGCGACTCCACGTGGGCCTTGACCCCGCCGGCCCCGATCTCCGCGACGGCGATCTCGAGGCCGAGCCGGTCGGCCAGGGGGCTCGCGGTGTCGCGTGTGCGGCGCAAGGGCGTGGCGTAGATCGCGGTGATGCCGGCCCCCTCCAGCGCATCGGCGAGCGCCTCGGCGCGCATCAGCCCCTTCCGGCTCAGCCCGGGATCGTCCGCGGGTTTCTCGGCTTTCTCGGCGTGCCGGACCACGATAACGGTCGTCGGCGCGGGCGTCTGCGCCCCCGCCGGCGCGGCCGGCCAGACCAGGCCGGCCGCCAGGAGGAGGAAGAGGCGCCGGCGGAGCATCAGTACCCCACCGCGCCGCTGTCCGGGTCGCGCGGGTCGGCCGCGCCGAGCCGCTCGCCGGTCCGCGGGTCGATCATGATGCAGTGCGCCGAGCCCTGCTGCCCGATCAGCCGGACCTGGTGGCCCAGCGCCTCGAGTGCGGCGACCGTCTCCGGCGTCACGCCTCGCCTCTCCACCGAGATCCGGTCCGGCAGCCACTGGTGGTGCATCCGCCCGGCGTTGACCGCCTCCTGGATGTTCATCCCGTGGTCGACGACGTTCAGCACGAGCCCGAGCACGGTGTTGATGATCGTGCGGCCCCCTGGGCTCCCCAGCACGGCGACGAGGCGTCCATCCTTGGCGAGGATCGTCGGCGTCATGCTCGAGAGCATCCGCTGCTGCGGGCGCGCCAGGTTCGGCTCCGTGCCGATCAGCCCACTCTCGTCGGTGAGCCCCGGCTTCCCGTTGAAGTCCCCCATCTCGTTGTTGAGGAGGAACCCCGCGCCGGGCACGGTGATCTTCGAGCCGTACCCCGCCTCGAGGGTGTACGTTACCGCGACCGCCATCCCGTTCTCGTCGACGACGGAGTAGTGCGTCGTCTCCATGCTCTCGTAGGCCATGGCGATGTCGGCCGGCTGGGACGGCGTCGCGCGGTCCGGGTCGATCGTGGCGCGCAGCTCCGCCGCGTAGGCCTTGCTCGTCAGCCGCTCGATCGGCACCTCGTAGAAATCGGTGTCGGCCACGTACCGGGCGCGGTCGCGGAAGGCGCGGCGCATCGCCTCGGCCACGTGGTGGATGTAGGCCGGCGAGTTGTGGCCCATCGACCGGAGGTCGTACCCTTCGAGAATGTTGAGCATCTCGATCAGCGCGATCCCGCCGCTGCTCGGCGGGGGCATGCTGATCACCTCGTATCCGCGGTAGCTCCCCCGGATCGGGGTCCGCTCCTTCGCCTCGTAGAGGGCGAGGTCCTCCTCGGTGATGAGCCCGCCGCCCCGGCGCATTTCCTCGGCGAGGAGCCGCGCGGTCTCGCCCTTGTAGAACCCGTCGCGTCCCTGGTCGCGGATGCGGGCGAGGGTCCGGGCGAGGTCCGGCTGGCGCCAGATCTCGCCCGCCTCGTACGGGACGCCGTTCTTCGAGAAGGCCTGCACGCTCGCCGGGTACCGCTGCATCTGGGGGAGCACGCCGGCGAGGGAGCGGGCGAGGCCGGGTGGGACCCTGAACCCCTCATCGGCGAGTCGGACCGCGGGGTCGACGAGGCGCTTCCAATCGATCGAGCCGTAGCGCTCGTGGGCGAGGGCGAAGCCGGCCACCGTGCCTGGGACGCCGACGGCCTTGTGGCTCTCGTGGTGGATCTCGTACGAGTACTCGCCGTTCTCGTCGGTGAACATCTCGGGGTGCGCGGCGACCGGCGCCTTCTCGCGGAAGTCGAAGGCGGTGACGCGGCCGTCGGGGAAGCGGACGACCATGAACCCGCCGCCCCCGATGTTCCCGGCGGTCGGGTGGGTCACGGCGAGGGCGAAGCCGGTCGCGATCGCGGCGTCGATCGCGTTGCCGCCCTCACGGAGGACCTCCATCCCGACGCGACTCGCGATCTCGCTGGCGGAGACGACCATCCCCCGGGCGGCGCGGACGGGCTCGGTCGCCGCCGCGCGGGGAGAGGCCGGCGCCTCCGGAGGGGCCGGCGCCCGGGGCGCGCATGCGGTCGCGGCGAGCGAAGCCGCGAGGAGCGGGGCGGCCAGGCGGACGCGCCAGGAATCGGTTCGATCGTGAATCGCGGTCATGAGGTCGATGCCGGTTCGAGTCTGGAGGTCTACGCCCGCAGGGCGGGAATCCGGGAGTCGCCCCGATGGCGGCGCCGTCGCTCCACGGCCTCCGGCCGCGTCGCCGGACACCGCAGCGGCCGCCGTGGGTGTGCCGAGCGCCGTCCCTCGAGGCACCGGCCGCGGCGGGTGCGGAGCGCCGAGCTTCGGGGGTCTTTACAGCTTGGCCGTTCCCGATGCCGGGCGCAAGGGTTCCTGCGCGGACACGGCCGACGGGGCGCCGTGTCACTTGCGCGCCGTGTTGCGCGTTCACACGTTGGTTAGCGCCATTCCCACCTTGACGAGGAGGTCCTCATGCGATTCGACTTCTCGTCCTTCCGCCGTGCCTCGGCCATCGCGCTCGCCGGGCTCCTTGCCCTGGGAGCCGCCGCGTGCGACGACTGGTTCACCGACCCCGGATCCGATGAAGACCGCTTCCTCTTCTCCGTGAGGGAGGCCTTCCCCTGGGGCGAAGTCACGGGCGACAGGACGCCGGTGACCCTGATCTGGATCCGGACCGTGAGAGACTACAGCCCGTGCGCACGACTCCAGGGAACCGTCGAGCGGGAGGACCGCGCGATCACGGTGACGATCGGCGGGTTCTACCGAGTAGACTATTGCGATGCGATAAACGCCACCGCTGGTCCCGTCACCTTCGCGGAGCCGGTGCCGCTCGACGAGGGCGAGTACACGCTCCGGATTCGGCGCGGCCGGTATACCGACACGCACCGGGTGCTCGTGGGCGCCGACAAGATCGAGGTCGTGGAAGGGTCGCGCGACGCCGCCCGCGCCGAGTACACGCGGTACTGGCGCTTCCCCCGACCTTCGCTCGCGATCTATTGCTGGGCGGATGTCGGGCGATCGCTGGATTGCGCCGGAGTACGCAATCGGATCGCCGAGAAGGCCGGACTCATTCCGGTGACCTTCCCTCCCGGGGACGGCATCCCATTCTCGGAATTTCTGCCCATCGGCTCGTACACAATCCACCGTTACGCCGGCGAGGAGGATTTCGACGCCGTCAAGGAGGCGCTGACGGAGGCGGCCCGGGAATACCCGAGCGTCCAGCCCGTCATCATCGACTGGCGGAACCGGTGGGTCTACCCCGCACGCTGAGGATCTCGGACGACGCCTGCCTTAGCCGCGTCGCCGGCGGGGCGGCGCGAGGTCGAAGCGGCGACGGCTCATGACGAGGCCATCGTCGCTCACGAACTCGCGGCGGTAGCCGAGGAGATGGAAGATCTCGACGGTGAACCATCGGGCGAGGCGCCGATCGACGACGACGGCATCGGGGATCTCGGGGTGGCGGCGAACCCCGGGGAGCCGGGGCGCGAGGCGGTCGACGCGGAGGCGGCGCAGGATCGCCGAGAGGGTCAGCCAGACGGGCGCGATCTCGCGCACGAGGAAGAAGCCGTCGTCGCCCAGTTCCTGGTAGAGCGGCATGAGGATCCGGCCACCGTCCGGCGCACGGACCTCGCCCGTCCGGCACTGCGCAAGGACCTCGCCCCTCGCCAACGGCTGGAAGTTGAGATAACCGGGGTTCATGCGGAAGAAGTCGTCCGGGCCGACGGCGTGCCGATAGCGCACCTCGAAGACCGGCGGGATCCCCCGGGCGGCCTCGCGCAAGGCCCGCCGCGCGCGGCGGCACTCCGGCAAGGCGCGGCGGCGGACGAGCTTCGCCGCGCCGAGCGCCACCCAGACCGCGGCCTCCAGCCGATCGACCGACTCCGGCGCGTCGTGCGCCCCGCCCTCGATCCCCAGGGTCACGTGACCGAGGTTGTTCAGGTAGTCGAGCATCGTGCCCTCGAGCTGTTCCTCGAGGCCGAGCACGATCGGGATCGGGAAGCTGCGGCCGAACGCTCGGTTTCTCAGCGTGTCGCTCAGCGTGGCGAACGGCGGCCCGACCCCCGATGTCGTGTGGAGGTCGACGACGTGGACGGCGCCGCGGGCGCGGGCGAACGCCGCCTCGAGCTCCGAGAGGAGCTCCCTCTGCTCCCGATCCTCCGTGGTCCACCCCTCGCCGCCGCCCCGCCGCAGCGCCTCCACGTGATCGGCCAACCAGTGACGGTTCAGGTCACGGTCGACGTAGCGGCATCGGCGCTCGAGCGCCGTCACGTTGCCGGCCAGCCCCAGGAACTCGCCGCGCAGCGCGCCTTCCCTGCCGGCCAGCGCACGGAAGACGCGTTTCAGGGCGATGACCCCGGCCGGCTCGTTTCCGTGCACCCCACCGATGCAGATCAGCATGGGCCCCGGCCGCCCCCCCACCACCCGCCCGATCACCCGCCGGCCCCCCGACCCCGTCTCGCCCCTCTCGACGTCCCCTCGATCCGACACCCGCCGCTCCTGACACACCCCCGTTCAGGATTTCCCGGCTCCGATGCGTCGCAAAGGGTGGACCGCGTGGGGTGGGGGGATCGGGGATGGGGCGGGGTTGCGGGCCGGCTCGGGCTCGGGCTCGGGCTCGGGCTCGGGCGAGGGCGAGGGCGAGGGCGAGGGCGAGGGCGAGGGCGAGGGCTAGGGCTAGGGCTAGGGCTCCGGCGCGGGCGCAGGGGCGGGGGCGGGATCAATGAGGGAGCTTGGGCCGGAGATACCCGTAGACCCACGTCCCGGCGAGCGCGGCCGCCACCACGACCAGCATCGCCCAGACGCCTGCACCGAGCAGCGCGAACTGCGGCCCGGGGCACGCGCCGGTCAGCGCCATCCCCACCCCGAAGATCCCTCCACCCGCCACGTACCGGATCCCCTTCCCCAGCTCCTTGCGAGGGATCTCGATCGGTTCCCCCGTCACCGCCCTTCCGTACCGCCGGACGAGGGCGATCGCGAGCGCGGCCGTCGGCACCGCCGTCGCGAAGATCCCGAACATGTAGAACCCTTGCAGCCGGAACATCTCCTGGATCCGGAACCACGAGACGATCTGGCCCTTCGCCAGCACCGTCCCGAAGTAGATCCCCACGAGGAAGTACGCCCAGAGCCCCAGCGTCCGCGATGTCGGGGGCGTCGCGGGCTGCGTCCCCGACTCGACCTTCGTCGTCATCGCGCCCTCACACGATCAGGGGGACGAGGAGATACGCCGTCAGGATCCCGGCCGCGAAGGTCGAGACGATCGCGATCAGCGACGGGAGCTGGAACGTCGCCAGCCCGGTGATCCCGTGACCCGAGGTGCACCCTCCGGCGTACGCCGTCCCGAACCCCACGAGGAAGCCGCCGCCGACCAGCAGCACCAACCCCCGGAAGCTCAGCAGCCCCTTCACCCCGAAGAGGTCCGACGGCACCAGCCCGCTGAAGTCCTCGACCCCCATGGCCCTCAGGTCCGCCTGTGCCTGCGCCGAGATGGCCACCGGCTCGGGCGACGCCAGCAGGTATCCACCGATGAAGCCGCCGACGAGGATCCCCGCCAGGAAAGCCAGGTTCCACCCGCCGCTCCGCCGCCAGTCGAACCGGAAGAACGCGAGATCCCGCGGGTAGATCGCCGCGCAGATCGTCCGCAAGTTGCTCGAGATCCCGAAGAGCTTGTTCCCCAGCAGGAGGAGGATCGCGGGGGTCAATCCGATGAGTGGGCCGGCCACGTACCATGGCCAGGGCCGCCTGAGGAATTCCAGCATGGCGCCATCCGGTCGCGGGTGGATGTCGCGAGGCTCTGCGTCACGGCCGACCGCGGGCCGGCGGGGGTCAGGGTCGGGTCGAGACCAGGATCACGCCGTGGCCGTGGTCCAACCCCCAGCGCTGCGTGGCGGTCGGGCCGTCGATGAACTGGATGTAGGAGACGGACTCGGCCGAGATCTGGCGGAGCGACTCGGGGCCGCCGAGGCGGTTGACGTCGACGTAGACGACGATGTCGCCGTCGAAGTTGATGCTCTGGGCGCCTCGCTTGCGGAGCCACCCGGGGCGGAGGGCGCGGACGACGTCGTAAGCGTTGGTCTGGTGGCTCTCGATGACCTGCTCACGGGAGATGAGGTCGAAGCGAAACCCGGACGCGACGGCGCTCTTCGACCGAGTTTCGCCGGAGGCGCAGGCCGCTGCGAGGGCGATCGTCGCGACGAGGAAGAGCTGCGTGGGGTACCTCATGGCCCGTTCTCCTGTGGGGATCGGTGCAGGCTGGCGTGATTCGCGGGTGCCCGGCCGCCCTTCCCTCGACCGGGGTGGGCAGAATTATGGTTTCGAGCGCGACGAATCTCAAGGCCTACCGATCGACGGGCTCGCGGGGCACGGATTCCCCGAGGAGGAGGCTGAGACAAGAGGGTCCCGCCTCGGCCTTCTGGAGCTCGGAGAGGTCGACGGCGTAGGTCGGGATGCCGTGGCGCTCGAGGAGGCGTCGGGTCCCCGGGACGGAGGCGGGCAGAACCACGTTGCGGCCGATGAGGACGGTGTTGGCGCCCCACGGTTCGTCCGCCGGGACGTCGATCCGCTCGAGGTCGGCGAGGGGAGCGGGGTCGATCCAGGCGCGGTTGACGAGGACCGTCGCCTCGGCGACGAGCGAGCAGGCGGTCTTGAGGTGCAGGCACCCGGTCACGGGGACGGCGGCGACGTCGTAGCCGAGGGGTGCGGTGATGCGGCGGAGCTGGGCGATCCCGTCGTCGTTCGTGCGGGTGGATCGACCGACGTAGAGGGTGCGGCCGACGCGGAGGACGTCGCCCCCTTCGAGAGTGCCCGGCGGCTCGATGGCGCGGAGCGGCCGGAGATCGGCGAGGACCGCCGCGACGCTGGCGACCTCGGGGCGGCGGGACGCGGCGCCGGGACGGGTCAAGACCGCGATCTCGTCGAGGATGATGGCGACGTCTTCGACGAAGGTCGCATCGGGGAGGTCGGGCTCGGGCGGGAGCGCGACGACGCGGGCGCCGGCGCGTTCCAGGGTCCGGGCGTACTCCGCGTGCTGGCGCAGGGCGAGTTCGACGTCGATCGGCTCGCGCTCGAGGAAGGTCAGCGCGCACTCGGCGAGGCGCGCGGAGGGCGGGCGCACGAGGGCCGTGACCCGTGGCTCGTCGGCGGGCGACGTCGCCCCTTCGATCCTCGGCGTCATTGCGATTCCGTCTCCAGGAAGAGCCGGCAGCAGAGGGAACCCCGGTCGGCGGCGGGGCGCAGGACCGGCGCCTCGTCCCAACGCCAGTCGACGTACTGCGTGACCTCCGGGACCGGTTGCGGCACGGTCGGCTCGCCGGAGACGATCCGTGCCTCGTAGAGGCGCATCTCGAGGGTGTATCGTGGGCGCTCGATGCTCCCGCGGTTGAGCTCGGCGCCGACCTCGAGCTCGACGCCGAGCTTCTCCCGCCCGGCGCGCCGGACCGCGTCCTCGTCGGTCTCGCCGGGGTGGACGCGGCCGGCGGGGAGGCCCCAGGCGCGGGGGAGGTCCTCGTCGTCCGGCGGGCGCTGGACGACGAGGACCTGCGACGGCGCATCCGGGCGCCAGATCGCGAACGACACCGCCTGTCGGGTCTCTCTCTTCACGCTCGACCTCCCCGTCGGGCCTCCGTGGCCGCCCGCGCACGTGACGGGCCGCCCGCGCGGCTCTCCTTCGCGCCGCTCACGTGACGGACCGCCCCGGAACGGCGACGGGCTCGATCGGCCTCGGGCGCGCCGCGTCGTGGTAAATTGCCGCCTCGAGTGCGGGGAGCGAGGCGGTCAGGATCTCGTTCAGCGAGCGGATCGCCTCGGGCCCGGTGCGCCAGGCCTCGTCGATCTGCCAGAGCTGGTCGTCGGTCGGGCGGGCGCTGACGCCCTCGATCGCGGCGGCGAGGCGACCGGCGCGTCCCGCCTCGGCGAGCTTGCGGCGAACCTCTCCGAGGCGCCGGGCGAGGGTGTCGGCCTGGGCGCGGAGCGCGTCGTTCCCCTCCGCGGCGTCGAGGAGCTTGCGCGCGGCCTGGATCCGCTCGTCGGCCTTCGTCGCCGCGCGCCCGGCCTCGTAGAGCGGGCGGGCGAGGACGTAGAGGTCGAGGAGGGCCCGCTGCCTCGCCGCGAGGGTCTCACGGTCGACGGGGATGCGGGGATCGTGGCGGACCTCGACGGAGGTCTCGCGGGTCACGGCGCCCGTCTCGAGGCGAACCGTGTAGGTGCCCGGGAGGACCCGGGGCGCGCGGGGCGGGCCGCCGCCCTGGCCCGCGCCGGGTTCCGGCGCGTAGGGCGGGTCGAGCCGCAGGTCCCAGACGACCTCGTGGAGCCCCACGGTCCCCGGCGCCTCGATCGTCCGCACCACCGTCCCCGCCGCGTCCAGGATCGAGAGCCGCACCTTCGGCTCGTCGTCCTTCGCGGCCTTGCGGCGGGCCTCCGGGGGGCTGGCCTTGGCCGCCGTCGCGCGCACTCCGCCGTTGCCGGCGGCGGCGATCGCCGGGGCGGCCGGCGCCTCCCCGATCCAGTACCGCAGGATCGCGCCGTCCGGCGGGTTCGGCGCCGCGTAGGCGTCACCCCAGAAGGGCCACGCCCCGGCCAGCGCCCACGCCGTCGCGCGGCGGACCGGGAAGAGCGTCGCCGCGGCAGTCAGCGTCTCGCGACGGGTCAGCGCCTCGAGGGGCGAGGCGTCGTCGAGGACCCAGATGCTGCGCCCGTGCGTGGCGAGGATGAGGTCGTTCTCGCGGGGATGGATGACGATATCGTCGACCGGGACCGTCGGCAGGTTCCCGGTCAGGCGATGCCAGCGGCCGCCGCGGTCGAAGGAGGCGTAGGCGCCGATCTCGTTGCCGACGAAGAGGAGGTCGGCCGTCCGCGGGTGCTCGCGCACCACGTTGACCGACCAGGCCGGAAGCCCCTCGGTGATCCGCTTCCACTTCCTCCCGTAGTCCTCGCTCACGAAGACGTAGGGCCGGTAGTCGTCGATCTGATGGCCGTCGAAGGCCAGGTAGACCCGCCCCGGCACGTGGCGGGATGGCTCGATCCCGCTGACCAGCATCCCGTGGACGAGGCCGGGGACGTTCCCCGTGATATCGGTCCAGGTCGCGCCGCCGTCGCGCGTGACGTGGAGCATCCCATCGTCGGTGCCCACGTAGAGGACGCCCGGCTCGATCGGCGACTCTCCGATGACGGTGATCGTGCCGTAGGCGGAGACGCCGTCGTGCCGGGAGAGGGTCGTCGAGTCGACCTTCATCCCCATGATCGGCAGGGTGTCGCGATCGATCCGGCGGGTCAGGTCGGGGCTCGCCTCCTCCCACTTCGCGCCCCGGTCGCGGCTCCGCAGCAGGTGGTTCGCGCCGATGTAGATCGTCGCCGGATCGTGCCACGAGATGTGGATCGGCGTGTTCCAGTTGAAGCGGTAATTCCTCGCGGAGTCGTCGGGCGTCGGCCGCGCGATCGGCCGGATCCTCGCCGCCTCGCCCGTGGCCACGTCGACCCGCGAGAGGTTGCCGTTCTGCGACTCCGTGTAGACGATCCGCGGGTCGGTCGGGTCGATCCGGTTGTAGAAGCCGTCGCCCCCGGAGACGTCGTACCAGTCGGAGTTGCGGATCCCGTAGGTGTTCAGACTGTGGATCGGCCCGCACCACGAGCTGTTGTCCTGGAGCCCGCCGCAGACGTAGTACGGGTCGCGCATGTCGACGCCGATCTCGTAGAACTGCCCGACCGCCAGGTTGTTGTGGTGCCGCCAGGTCTCGCCCCGGTCGAACGACGAGGCGACGCCGCCGTCGTTGCCGAGGATGAGGTGCCGCGAATCGTTCGGGTCGATCCAGAGGGCGTGGTGGTCGACGTGGATCCCCTTGGCGCCATCGCCTTCCCGCCACGTCTTCCCGCCATCATCGGAGACCTGGAGCTCGACGCCGCCCAGGTAGATCCGTTCCGGGTCGTTCGGGTCGATGCGGACCATGCTGAAGTACATGGGCCGCGGGTTCATGGAGCTGACCTTCTCCCAGCTCTCTCCGCGGTCGCGGGAGCGGTAGAGCCCCCGCCCCTCGCGGTCCGACTCGACGATCGCGTAGACCAGGTTGCCGTCCCGGCGGTAGACATCGATCCCGATCCGCCCCTTGTCGCCCTTCGGCAGGCCGTTCGTCAGCTCCGTCCAGGTGTCCCCGCCGTCGAGCGTACGGTAGAGCCCGCTCCCCGGGCCGCTGGCGCTGAACCCCCAGGGGGTCCGCCGGCGCTGGTACATCGCCGCGTAGAGCGTGTTCGGGTCGCCGGGATCGATCGCGAGGTCGATCGCGCCGGTGTTCTCGTCGATGTAGAGGACCTTCTCCCAGGTCGCGCCGCCATCCTTCGTCCGGAAGACGCCGCGCTCCTCGTTCGGGCCCCAGAGGTGGCCGACGGCGGCGACCCAGACGATCTCCGGGTTCGTCGGATGGATGATGATCCGTCCGATGTGCCGCGTCTCACGGAGCCCGACGTGCCGCCAGGTCCTGCCGCCGTCCACGGATTTGTAGACGCCATCGCCCCAGGGCGAGCTCTGGCGGTTCTGCGGCTCGCCGGTCCCGACCCAGAGGATGTTCGGGTTCGACGGCGCGAGGGTGACGTCGCCGATCGAGGCCGTGGATTCGCGGTCGAAGATCGGGGTCCAGCTCATCCCCTGGTTCGTCGTCTTCCAGACCCCGCCGGAGGCGAAGCCGACGTAGAACTCCGCGGGGTTGGCCTCGTTCACGGCCAGGTCGGCGACGCGCCCCCCCATGACCGCCGGCCCGATCTCGCGAAACCGGAGGCCCTCGAGGGCGCGCGCGAGGTACCCGGTGTCCTGGGCCTGCAGGGTGGCGGGGATGAACGCGGCGAGGAGCGCGAGTACGGCGATCGCACGGCCGGGGCCGACTTGCGGTCGGGTCTTCGGGCGCATCGACGATGCCTCCGGATCGGGGTGCCGGGATGCGGGTGTAGAACCTGGTGCCAGTCCCCACAAGATCCGGCGGCGGTGGGCCTGTGACAAGAGGTACGCGCCCGCGGCGGGTGGGGCGGGCGCACCCCCACGCCCTCAGAGGTCGAGCGCGTCGATCGTCACCCCGGGGAGGAGTCGGGCGACGTCGTCGGCGGCGCCGAGGGCGGTACCCGGCGCCGCGGCGGTCGCCGCGCCTGCCGCCGAACCGAGCCGGAGCCCCTCCTCGATCGGCTCGCCACGCGCCAGGGCAACGGCGAGCCCGGCGACGAGCGAGTCCCCCGAGCCGACGGTGCTGCGGTTCTCGACGCTCGGCGGAACCGCCCGCCACGCAGCGTCGGCCGTGACGCCGACGGCCCCCTCCCGGCCCAGGGAGATGACGACGGCGCCCACGCCACGGCTGACGAGCTCCTTGGCCCCCTCCACGACGGCCGCGAGATCGGAGAGCGGACGGCCGAGCAGCTCCTCGGCCTCCGCCCGGTTCGGCTTGATGAGGTCGGGCCCCGCGGCGACCCCCGCCCGGAACGGCTCGCCGCTCGCGTCCAGAACGACCCGCACCCCCTTGGCCTTCGCGGCACGAACGTACTCGGCGTACGCATCCTCCGGGACGCCGGGGGGAAGGCTCCCCGCGAGGACGAGGACCCGACCGGCAGGCAGCCAGAAGCGGATCAGCCCTTCCAGCGTATCGAGGTGCGCAGCGTCGACCACCGGGCCGGGGCCGTACAGGCTCGTCGACCGTGCGCCAGACTCCTCGACGACCGTCACGTTGATCCGCGTCTGCCCGGCCACGCGGACGAACTGATGGGGCACGCCCTCATCGTCCAGCGCCCTCTCGACCATGGCCCCGACCTCGCCCGCGAGGAAGCCGAACGCGATCGTCGGCCACCCCAGCCGGTGGATCATGCGAGACGCGTTCACCCCCTTCCCCGCGGGGTCGAGCTGCGACCGGGCGAACCGGTTGACCTCCCCGAGCCGCAGCCGATCGAGACTCACGGTCTGGTCGACCGCGGGGTTCAGAGTCAGCGTGATGACCATGCGCCACCTCGCCCGTCGTACGCACCCGGAGCCCTGCCCTGGCACGCTTCTCGCCCTCCCCGCCCCACCCCGCAACGCTCCCCTTCCCCGGAGGTCGACCCATGAACGATGCCACCCGAGCGCTGGTCAGCGGCGCCGTCGGCGCGGGCGCACTGACGGCCCTCCACGAGACGGTTCGCCGCGTCGCGCCCCACGCGCCGCGGATGGACGTGATCGGAGAACGCGCGCTGAAACGATCGCTTCGAAAAGTGGGGATCACCCCGCCGAAGCGCGACGGCCTCTATCGCTGGACGCTCGCGGGGGACCTGACGGGGAACGCCCTCTACTACGGCCTCGTCGGGATCGGCGACGACAGGCGGGCATGGCTCCGCGGTGCGGCCCTCGGCCTCGCCGCCGGGCTCGGCGCCGCGTTCCTCCCCGGCCCCCTCGGCCTCGGGCGCCAGCCGGGGCAGCGCACGCCGATGACCCAGATCTTGACCGTGGCCTGGTACCTGGCGGGCGGACTCGCCGCCGCCGCCGTGTACCGCGCCCTCTCGCGCCCGGCCGCGCCGGAAACGGCGCCGATCGCCTCGCCGCTCGCCGCCCAGGAGACCGGGCAAGCCCCCGCCTAGGCGAGCGCGCGCCCCGCCGATGGCGCGGCCGGGCTCACCGGCCCGGCGCGCCGCAGCGGTCGGCGATGCGGACCACCACCTCCGACCGCCCCGCGATCTCGCGCCCCACCGCGCCATCGGCGACGACGACCACGCCGTCGAAGTCGCGAACCCGCTCCACGATCCGCGCCAACCGCTCTCCTGCGCCCGCGCCGCGGCCTGCCGTCCGCCGATCCAGGACCGCGTCGCGGTCCTCGACCAGCAGGACCACGTCCCTCGTCCCGGCCCGCTCCAGGATCCGGCTCAGGTTCGACTCCGTCTCCTCCAGGTATTGGATCGACGATGGCGTGAGATCCACGGTGTACATCACCGCGGAGATCGACGACGCCAGCGCCGACGCCACGTCCCTCGCCGCCAGCTCCGGCCCGCCCACGACCCGGACCCGCATCCCCGGCTCCTCGCCGATCCGCGACCGGAGCTCCGCCATCAACGGGTGGTCCAGACCCCGGAAACGCGGCAACTCCGACGTCGCCAGGCACCGCTCGCCCGGGTCGCCCTGGACTCCGCCCTGCGCCCGCCCCACCGCCGGCGCCGCGATCACCGCTCCCGCCACCATCACCGCCGCCCATCCCACGGCCATCCTTCTCGTTCCCTTCACGTCTTCACCTCCTCGATCCCTGCTCCTACACCACGACCGCCCCATCGCTTCATCCGGAGGGAAGCCGCCCCGCCGGCGGCGAAGGTCGCGCCGAACCAGGTCGCCGCCCGCGGGTCACGGGCTCAGCGATACTCCTCCATCAACGCATCGAGCGCGGCGCTCCCGGGGCAGAGCGCCTCGAACGGGAGTGTCGCGAGGGGCGCATCGACGGTCGCCTCCAGCTCGTGGAGCTCGGGCTCGGCCTCGGAGAGGTAGAGCAACCCGGTCGGCACCTCGCCGGCCCGCTGCCGCTCCCGCACGTAGGCGTAGGCGGCGTCCCGGTCCGTCGGATCGTAGTCGAGCCCCGTCTTCCTCAGGCGAACGATGCTCCCGTCGTGCATCCTCACGTCGACCGCATCCCCCGCGCCGTAGTCGACCGTGATCTCGACGCGGGGCGGGACGAAGTCGGCGTAGACGACCTCCCGCGCCCTCTCGCGGGTGTAGCGGTAGCTCTTCGTCGAGCCTTCGTGGTCGTTGAAGGTGACGCACGGCGAGATCACGTCCACGAAGGCGAAGCCGCGGTGCGAGAGGGCGGCCTTCAGGATCGGCACGAGCTGCGCCTTGTCGCCCGAGAACGAACGCGCGACGAAGGTCGCGCCGAGCGAGAGCGCGAGGAGCACCGGGTCGATCGGCGCCATCCGGTTCGCCTCCCCCCGCTTCGCCCTCGAGCCGACGTCCGCCGAGGCGGAGAACTGGCCCTTCGTCAGCCCGTAGACCCCGTTGTTCTCGAGGACGTAGAGCACCCGCAGGTTGCGGCGGATCGCGTGGCAGAACTGGCCGAGCCCGATCGAGAGCGAGTCGCCGTCGCCCGAGACGCCGATGAGGATCAGGTCCCGGTTGGCGGCGCGGACCCCGGTCGCGATCGAGGGCATCCTCCCGTGCACCGCGTTGAAGCCGTGCGCCTCGCGGAGGAAGTAGGTCGGCGTCTTCGACGAACAGCCGATCCCGCTCAGCTTCGCGACCCTATGCGGCGGGATATCGAGCTCCCAGAAGGCAAGGATCAGCGCGGCGGTGATGGAGTCGTGGCCGCACCCCGCGCAGAGGGTCGAGACCGCGCCTTCGTAGTCGCGGCGAGTCAGCCCCAGAGCGTTGACCGGGAGGGCCGGGTGCCGGACCTTCGGCTTCGGGATCGACGTCGTCATGCGTGCACCTCCACGGAGCGGAGCACGGCGTTCACCACGGTCTCCGCGCTGAGCGGGAGCCCGCCGTAGGACCGGACCGAGCGGAGCCGCTCCTTCGGGGCCCGCGTCTCGAGCGTGAGGAGCGAGCGGAGCTGCGCATCGCGGTTCTGCTCGACCACGAAGCTCACCGCGTGCCCCAGGAGGAACTCCTCGACCTCGGGGGCGAAGGGGAACCCACGGATCCTCATGTAGTCGGCGGGGATCCCTCGGTCCGCCAGGCGGTCGAGCGCCTCGCGGATGGCGACGTCGCACCCGCCCAGCGCGACGATCCCGAGCTCCCCGCCCCGCGCCTCCACCACCGGCCCCGGCACCGCGCGGGCCGCGCCGTCGATCTTCCGCGCGATCCTGTCGACGACCTCGACGTACTCGGCCGCATCCTCGGTGTAGCGGCCGAACCGGTCGTGCCCCGAGCCGCGGGTGAAGTAGGCGCCCTTCGGGTGGACCCCCGGGAGGGTCCGCGCGCAGATCCCGTCGCCGTCGACGTCGAGGTAGCGGTGGAACGCCTCCATCCGCTCGAGCGCCTCGGCATCGAGCACCTTGCCGCGGTCCGGCCGGTAGGCATCGTCCCAGCGGAACCGGCGGCAGACCCAGTCGTTCATCCCGATGTCCAGGTCCGAGAGGACGAAGACCGGCGTCTGGAAACGCTCCGCCAGGTCGAAGGCCCGGACCGCCATCTCGAAGCACTCCCCCGGGTCCCCCGGGTAGAGGACGACGTGCTTCGTATCGCCGTGCGAGGCGTACGCCGTCGCCAGCAGGTCGCCCTGCTGCGTCCGCGTCGGCATCCCCGTCGACGGGCCGGTCCGCTGGATGTCGAAGAAGACGCCGGGGATCTCGGCGTAGTAGGCGAGCCCGATGAACTCGCTCATCAGCGAGATCCCCGGCCCGCTCGTCGGCGTGAACGCCCGGGCGCCGGCCCACCCCGCCCCCACCACCACCCCCGCCGCCGCCAGCTCGTCCTCCGCCTGGACCACGAGGTAGCGGTTCTTCCCCGTCGCCGGGTCCCGGCGGTACCGCTCACAGAAGCGACGGAACGCGTCCATCATCGAGGTCGCCGGGGTGATCGGGTACCACGCCCCGACCGTCGCGCCCGCGTAGAGGCAACCGAGCGCCGCCGCCGTGTTCCCGTCGATCAGGATCCTGTCGTCCGGCGCCTCCATCGCCTCGAGCCGCAGCGGGAGCGGACAGGCGAAGTGCTCCAGCGCGTAGTCGTGCCCCAGCCGCACCGCCCGGAAGTTCGACTCCATCAGCGCCTGCTTCCGCCCGTACTGCTCGCGCAGCAGCGTATCGAGCAGCTCGAGCGGGATCCCGAGGAGCGCCGCCAGCGCCCCGACGTAGGCGATGTTCCGCATGAGCAGCCGCTCGCGCCCCCCCTCGAACGCCCCCGCGCAGAGCCGCGCCAGCGGGATCCCCAGGAACTCGACGTCGGGCCGTAGCACCGCACTGGGGAGCGGCCACGTGGAGTCGTACACGACCCACCCCCCCGGCTCCAGCTCGGCGATGTCGCGGGCGTACGTCGCGTCGTTCAGCGCCACGAGCAGGTCGAAGCGCGGCGCCCGCGCCGTGTGCCCGGCGGCGCTCACCCGGATCTCGTACCACGTCGGCATCCCCTGGATGTTCGATGGGAAGACGTTCTTCCCCGAAACCGGGAGCCCCATCCGAAAGATGGCCTGCAAGAGCAGGCCGTTCGCGCTCGCGGAGCCGGTGCCGTTCACCGTCGCGATCTTCAACGCGAAGTCGTTGACTCCCTGCAGTGTTCCCACGTCGATGGCCTCCCTCGCCCTCCGTTACGCACCGGTCGCGGCCAGCGCCGGGAGGATGTCGTCGACAGCCCGCCCGGCGTAGGGGATCACCAGCTCGAAGAGGCGCATGTCCCACGCCGAGGTGGGGCAGCGCTCCGCACAGAGCCCGCAGTGCAGGCAGAGGTCCTCGTCCTTCACCATCACCCGCCCCGTCTGCGGGAGCGACGCCGAGACGTAGAGCGGTTGCTCGGGGTGCAGCGACGGCGCCGTCAGCCGGCCCCGCAGCTCCACCTCCTCGCCCCCCGCCGTGATCGTCAGGCAGTCGACCGGGCAGATGTCGATGCACGCGTCGCACTCGATGCAGAGTTCGTGCGTGAAGTGGGTCTGCACGTCGCAGTTGAGACAGCGCTCGACCTCGGCGGCGGTCTGCTCCGCGTCGAACCCCAGCTCGACCTCGGTCGAGAGCCGCTGGAACCGGTCCCGCAGGTCGACGTGCTGCATCCTCGCCCGCCCCGCCGGGCTGTACGCGTTCCCGTAGCTCCACTGGTGCAGCCCCATCTTCTGGCTGACCAGGTTCATCCCGTGGGGCGGGCGCTCCGCCACCGGCACGCCCCGGCAGTGGTTGTGGATCGAGATCGCCGCCTGGTGCCCGTGCTCGACCGCCCAGATGATGTTCTGCGGACCCCACGCCGCATCGCCGCCGAAGAAGACCCCGGGGAGCGTGCTCTCGAAGGTCGTCCGGTCCACGACCGGCATCCCCCGGTCGTCGAAGGCGATCCCCAGGTCCCGCTCGATCCAGGGGAACGCGTTCTCCTGCCCGATCGCCAGGATCACGTCGTCACACGGAATCTGGACCGTCTCGAGCGACTCCATCCGCGGGCGGCCGTCGTCGCCCGCGAGCCACCGCACCCGGTCGAACTCCATGGCGACGAGGCGCCCGCCCTCGACGACGAAGCGCCGCGGCGCGTGGTTCTCGACGATCTCGATCCCCTCCTCCTCCGCGTCCTCAAGCTCCCAGGGGGAGGCCTTGAAGTGCGCCCGGTCCCGCCGCGCCATGACCTTCACCTCGGTGCCGCCCAGGCGCTTGGCCGTCCGGCAGCAGTCCATCGCCGTGTTCCCGACGCCGATGACCAGGACCCGCGGCCCGATCGAGGTTACGTGCCCGAAGTGCACCGCCTCGAGCCACTCGATCCCGATGTGGATCGCGTCCGTCTCCCTGCGCCCCGGCAGCTCCAGGTCCTTCCCCTTCGGCGCGCCGCTCCCGACGAAGATCGCGTCGTAGCCCTGCCCGAGGAGCCAACGCATGCTCGTGACCGGCGAGTCGTAGCGGATCTCGACCCCCATGTCGAGGATCATCCCGATCTCCTCGTCGAGGACCTCCGCAGGGAGGCGGAACGCCGGGATGTTCGTCCGCATGAGCCCGCCGGGGCGCGAGAGCTTCTCGAAGATCGTCACCTCGTAGCCCAGCGGGACCAGGTCGTTGGCGACGGTGAGCGACGCGGGCCCCGCGCCCACGCACGCGATCCGCTTCCCGTTCTTCGCGGCCGGCGCCTTCGGTAGCCGGTCGGCGACGTCGCCCCGCAGGTCGGCGGCGACCCGCTTCAGCCGGCAGATCGCGACGGGCGCGCCGTCGACGCGGCCTCGGCGGCACGCCGGCTCGCACGGCCGGTCGCAGGTCCGGCCGAGGATCCCGGGGAAGACGTTCGACTCGCGGTTCAGGAGGTAGGCCTCGGTGTAGCGCCCCTGCGCGATCAGGCGGATGTAGGCGGGGACGTTCGTGTGGGCGGGGCAGGCCCACTGGCAGTCGACGACGCGGTGGTAGTACGCGGGGTCCCGCGTGTCGGTCGGCCTCGGGACCGCCCGCCGGGAGGTCGTCACGGCGCGACCTCCGGCGGGGCGTCGACCCCCCGAAGAGCGACGCCGTCCTCCGTGCCGGCGTCGATCCGGTACATCGGGCAGAGCGAGCCGGTGCAGCGCACGCCGTAGTCGAGGCAGACGATCGCCTCCTCGGCATCGCGTCGCGATGGCGGACGCTGCTCCCAGACGCCGCGCAGCACCACGACCGGCACGTTGCGGTCGCACGCCGAACAGAACGCCACGCGCTTCTCCATGCCGTCACCTCCCGCGGCTTGGAGGAGGAAAGAATCGGGCCGGTTACGGGCGGATGGCTGCCAGCGGTGCCAGGATCGCGGCCAGGCGCCAGGGACCGGCTCCGGCGGTCGCGCGAGGGGGGCACGGTCTCGGGGCATGGTCCCCCGGACGTGTCGAGGATCGGTCGGCCGGCCCGTCGAGGCGGGCCGGGGTCGGTTCGTCCAATGTAGGCGAGTGGGCCGCCGAACGGAAGGGAGTCGTCGGGGGCCGCTCCGATCCCGGCAGCGGCAACACCGGGCGGCGGGCTCCGGCCGCGACCGGTCCCCGCGGCGCCGACCCGCGCCACCGCCCCCGTAACCCGCGTCGCGTCAATCCCTTGACACGCCTCACCCGCACCGGCTACCTTCCGCGCCATGTACGACGCTCGCGGAACCTCGCATCGGCGCCACGCCCACCACCACGGCCCGGACGGGCCGGGTGGCTTCGAGCGCGTGCGCCCCTAGCGAGGGCGACACACGAGCGATCGCCGCCGCGGCCCGTCCGAATCCTCGGACGGGCCGCGTTCGTTTGCCCACTCGACGCCCTCGGGGCGATGGTTGAGATGATTCGTATCGCGTTCCCCAACAAAGGCCGGCTCGCCGAGAGCGCACGCGAGCTCTTCGAACGCGCGGGGCTCGAGTTCGAGTTCCGCGGCGACCGCGCCCTCCAGGCCGCCCTCGGCGACGACTTCCTCGCCCTCTTCGTCCGCGCGGAGGACATCCCCGAGTTCGTCGCCGATGGCGCGGCCGACCTCGGCGTGACGGGGCGCGACCTCGTCGCCGAGGCGAACCGCCCGGTCGAGGTCCTCCTCGACCTCGGCTTCGGCCGCTGCCGCCTCGCCGTCGCCGTCAAGGACGAGAGCGACGTCCGCGACGTCGACGCGCTCCCCGACGGGACCCGCGTCGCCACGTCGTTCCCCCGCCTCACCGAGCGCTTCTTCGCCGAGCGCGGTCGGAAGATCACCCTCGTGCCGGTCTCGGGCGCCGCGGAGATCGCGCCCCACCTCGGCGTCGCCGACATCATCGTCGACCTCGTCTCGACCGGCTCGACCCTCAAAGTGAACGGGCTCCGCGAGATCGCGACCGTCCTCGAGTCGACCGCGCTCCTCATCGCCCGCCGCGAGCTCCTCGACGACCCCGACCGCCGCCGCCGCGCCGAGGAGCTGACCACCGCCCTCGAATCGGTGCTCCGCGCCCAGAACAAGCGCTACCTCATGGCCAACGTCCCGAGGAGGGCGCTCCCCGAGCTCAAGCGGATCCTCCCGGGGCTGAACGGACCCACCATCGTCGACGTCATGGATGGCGGCGAGTTCGTCGCCGCCCACGCCGTCGTCGACCGCCGTGAGATCTACCGCACCATCGCCGACCTCAAGGCGATCGGCGCCGAGGGGATCCTCGTCACCCCGATCGAGCGGTTGATGCCGTAGGCGACGTCCCGATGGCCCGCTGAACGGATCGGGGCGGCCCGCCGGGCCTCACTCCCGACGGAGCTTCTCGGTGAACTTCTTCCGGAACTTCGCCACCTTCGGCGCGATGACGACGCTGCAGTACGGCTGCGTCGGGTGGCGGCGGAAGTACTCGCGGTGGTACGGCTCGGCGGGGTAGAACGCCTCGAACGGGACGACCTGGGTCACGATCGGCGCGTCCCAGATCCCCTCGGCCTCCAGCTCCCGGATGACCGACTCGGCGGTCTCCCGCTGCTCCGGCGAGTGGTAGAAGATCGCCGAGCGGTACTGCGTCCCGACGTCCGGGCCCTGGCGGTTCAGCGTCGTGGGGTCGTGGATCGTGAAGAAGACCTCGAGGAGCTCGCGGAACGAGACGACGTCGGGGTCGAAGGTCACCTGCACGACCTCGGCGTGGCCGGTCGTCCCCGAGCAGACCTCCTCGTACGTCGGGTCGGGGACGTGGCCGCCGGAGTAGCCGGACTCGACCGATTCGACGCCGCGCATGAGCTCGTAGACCGCCTCGAGGCACCAGAAGCACCCCCCGGCGAGGGTCGCGATCTCGGTTCGATGGCTTTCGGGCATGGTCGGGTCTCCGAAAAAGCGCGAATGGGGGCGGAGGGCGGCGCCGGGCCGCGGGCGCCACGCTGCCAAGCCCCGCGGGGCCCGCATGCCGTAGGCCGCGAGGCCCGGCCCGAGCGCGCCGACGTCGCGCCCCCACGGCCGCGAGCCCCGAGGGCGACCGTGGCGCCGCCCCGTCGCCCCGTGTTCACGAATCGTACCCCACCGCCCCCACCGAAAGGTAGTCGGCCCGCGCAGTGGGGCGCCACACGCCCGGGTCGCGGCGTCCGATGACCCCGTCGCTCCGGCTCCCGTGCCACCCTCCCGGACGCCCGGCCCCGCCTTGACGCCCCGCCTACGATTCGGTTAGCTTTCGCACCATGAACGACATGCGTGCGCTCCATCATCGGCATCACGCCCACCACCACGGCCCCGACGGGTCGCAGTGGCGCGCGTGCGCACGCCGGTGAGCCGGGTGTAGCGCAGTCGATCGAGAGCCGCCGCGGCCCGTCCCTGACTGGACGGGCCGCGTTTTTTGTTGCCGCATCGAGGAGAAGGCCCCCTGATGGAAGACTCGCGCACCCCGCCCCTGCGCCTGGCGGTCCGTGCGGCGCTCGGCGCGCTGTCGCGGACGGACGAGGCGAGATTGCTGGACCGCGGCCGCGCGGCCGATCCCGCGGTCGAGCGAGCCGTCGCGGCGATCGTCGCCGATGTCCGCGCCCGTGGCGACGACGCACTCCGCGACCTCGCCCGCCGCTTCGACGGCGTCGCCCTCGACGCCCTCGAGGTCCCGCGCGCCGCCTGCGACGCCGCCCTCGAGGCCCTCGACCCCGCGGTCCGCGCCGCGCTCGAAGAGGCCGCCGCGTCGATCGCCGCGTTCCACCGCGCGCAGCTCCCGCCGCCCCTCGAGGTCGAGGTCACCCCCGGCGTCCGCCTCGGCCGGCGCGCCGAGCCGCTCCGCCGGGTCGGCGTCTACGCGCCGGGCGGGCGGGCCGCCTACCCGAGCAGCGTCCTCATGGGCGTGGTCCCCGCGAAGGTCGCCGGCGTGGGCGAGGTCGTGGTCTGCTCGCCGCCGGGGGCGGGCGGACTCCCGCCTCAGGCCGTCCTAGCCGCCTGCGCCCTCGCCGGCGCCGATCGCGTCTTCGCCCTCGGCGGCGCCGGCGCCGTCGCGGCCCTCGCGCTCGGCACCGATTCCGTCCCGCGCGTCGACAAGATCGTCGGGCCGGGGAACGCCTACGTCACCGAGGCCAAGCGCCAGCTCACGGGCGCGGTCGCGATCGACTGCCCTGCAGGCCCCTCGGAGGTCCTCGTCGTCGCCGACGGCACGGCCGACCCCGAGCTCGCCGCCCTCGAGCTGATCGCCCAGGCGGAGCACGACCCCGACGCCGCCGCGGTCCTTGTCGCCATCGGCGACGACGTCGCCACGGCCGTCGAGGCCGCCCTCGCCCGCCTCGTCCCCGCACAGCCGCGGCGGGAGATCGTCGAGGCCGCCCTCGCCGCGTCGGGCGCGATCATCGTCGCCCGAACCCTCGACGAGGCCCTCGACTTCGCCGCGCGCTACGCCCCCGAGCACCTCCTCCTCCTCGTCGACGACCCGCGCGCCGCACTCGACCGGGTCAGCGCCGCGGGGACCGTCTTCCTCGGCCCCGGCAGCTCCGTCGCCTTCGGGGACTACATGACCGGCGCGAATCACGTCCTCCCGACCGCCGGGCTCGCCCGCGCCTACTCCGGGCTCTCGGTCCTCGACTTCGTGCGCTTCGTGACGTACCAGGAGGTCTCGCCCGCGGCGGCGGCCCGGCTCGCCGGCCCGACCGCGACCCTCGCCGACGCCGAAGGGCTCCCCGGCCACGCGGCGGCGGCGAGGGCGAGGGCGGGGGCACGAGCCGTCGAGGGTGCACAGGCGGCGGCGGCCCTGGCGGGGATGGCGCCGGAGTCACGCCCCGCATCGGCGGGCGGCACGCCGTCGACGCGGAGCGCTGCCGCCGCCCCACTCACGGCCCTCCCCCTCCGCGCCGCCTACCGCGACGTCGAGCTCTACGACCCCGGCCGCCGCCCGGTCGACGTCGACCTGAGCGACAACACGAACCTCTTCGGCCCGCACCCCGCGGCCGCCCGCGCCCTCGCGGCGATGCGCCCCGAGCAGGTCACGCGCTACCCCTCGGTCTTCGCCGACGCGCTCAAGGCGGAGCTCGCGGCCCTGCACGGTGTGGCGCCGGAGAACGTCGTGACCGGGTGCGGCTCGGATGACGTGATCGACTCCGCGTTCCGCGCCTTCTGCGAGCCCGGCGACGTCGTCGCGCACCCGGTACCGACCTTCGGGATGGTCCCGCTCTTCGCGAGGATGAACGCCGCCCGCCCCGTCGGCGTCCCCTTCGGGCCGAACTTCTCGCTGGATCCCGACGCGATCCTGGCGACCCGGGCGAGGATGACCTACCTCTGCGCTCCGAACAACCCGACGGGGACCCGCCTCGATGCGGCCTCGATCGAGCGGGTCGCAGCGGGGACGGCGGGGATCGTCCTCGTCGATGAGGCGTACGCCGACTTCGCGGGCGAGTCGCTGATCGACCGCGCCGTCGCGTCGGAGCGGATCGTCGTGCTGCGGACCCTCTCGAAGGCGTGGGGGCTGGCCGGGCTCCGCGTCGGCTACGCGATCGGCCCGGCGAGGTTGGTGCGCGAGATCGAGAAGTCGCGCGGGCCCTACAAGGTCACCGCCCCCGCGGAGGCGGCGGCGCTGGCGGTGCTCCGTGAGGGGAAGGATTGGGTCCGGGATATCGTGACGCGCACGCGAGAGAACCGCGAACGGCTGACCGCCGAGCTGCGCGCCCTGGGGCTGCGCGTCTGGGACTCCGCGGCGAACTTCGTCCTCGTCGCCGCGGGGGCCGCGCTCCCGACGCCAATGATCGCCGCCGAGCTCGGCGCGGCGCTCCGCGAGAGGGGCGTCGCGGTCCGGGCGTTCCCCGGGCTCCCGCAGGCGGGGGACTGCATCCGCGTCTCCGTCGGGCCATGGGAGTCGATGGAGCGGTTCCTCGCGGCGCTGCGCGGGGTGCTCGAGGTGGGCGCCGTCGGCGGCGCGGCCACCCGCGTACGGGCGGAGCGCCCCCGCGCCGCCGGTGCGCCCGCTTCCGCAGAGAAGGAGGCCGCCCGATGAGGATCGCCCTCTTCGACACCCGGGTCGGGAACCTCCACTCCCTGGCGAAGGCGCTCGAGGCCGGGGGCGCCGAGGTCCGGATCGAGCCGGACCCGGCGCGGCTCCTCGATGCCGATGGCCTGGTCATCCCCGGCGTCGGCGCCTTCGGCGCCGCGGCCGAACGCCTCGCCCCCGCGGCCGCCGAGCTGCGCAGGGCGCTCCTCGACGGCTTCCCCGCCCTCGGGATCTGCCTCGGGATGCAGCTCCTCCTCGAGTCGAGCGAGGAGGGGCCGGGGGCGGGGCTGGGGGTGATCCCCGGCCGCGTCCGGCGCCTCTCCGCCCCGCGCGTCCCGCACATGGGGTGGAACGAGGTCCTCGTGGCCGGGGAGGCGGACCCCGATCGCATCTTCGCGGGGACCGCGCCCCTCGTCGCCTACTACGCGAACAGCTACGTCTGCGACCCCGCCGACCCCGGGGCGATCCTTGCCTGGACGGAGTACGACGGCGTACGCTTCCCCGCCGCGGTCCGGCGCGCCAACGCCTGGGGGGTCCAGTTCCACCCCGAGAAGAGCGGCGGGCCGGGGCTCCGCCTGATCCGCAACTTCCTCGCGGAGGTGGCGAGATGATCGCCTACGCCGCGATCGACCTGCGCGGCGGCCGCGTCGTCCAGCTCGTCGGCGGACAACCCGAGGCGGAGCGGGTCAGCCTCCCCGACCCCGTCGCCGTGGCGAGGCGGTGGGCCGAGGCCGGGTTCCAATGGCTCCACGTCGTCGACCTCGACGCCGCGCTCGGCCACGGGAACAACCGCGAAGCGATCTCGCAAATTCTCCGCGCCGTCGACTTGCCGGTCCAGGTCGGCGGCGGGGTGAGGGACGACGACGTCGCCGCCGAGCTCCTCGACGCCGGCGCCGCCCGCATCGTCGTCGGCACGCGCGCCGTCGAGGATCCCGCTTGGCTCGAGGCGCTCGCCGCCCGCCACCCTGGTCGCGTCGTCGTCGCCGCGGACATCCGCGATGGCGTCATCCTGACCCGCGGCTGGACCGAGGGGACGGGGCTCGAGGCGACGTCGCTCCTCCGCCGCCTCGACCCGCTCCCCCTCGCCGGGGTCCTCGTCACCGACGTTGGCCGCGAGGGGCGCATGGCCGGCGCCGACGTCGAACGCTTCACGACCCTCGTCGCCGCGACCCGCCACCCGCTCCTCGCCTCCGGCGGGATCCGCGGCCTCGACGACCTCCGCGCCCTCGCGCGCTGCGGCGCCGCCGGCGCCATCCTGGGTATGAGCCTCTACACCGGCGCGGTCGACCCCCGCGCCACCGCCCTGGAGTTCCGCGAATGAGCATCGTCACCCGCGAGACCGGCGAGACCCGCGTCCGCATCACCCTCGACCCCTTCGCCGGGGCCGAGGGGTACAAGGCCCGGATCGCGACCGGCGAGCCCTTCCTCGACCACATGCTCGCGACCCTCGCCCGTTACGCCGGCTTCGGCCTCGAGGTCGAGGCGACCGGCGACCTGCGCCACCACCTCGTCGAGGATGTCGGAATCACCCTCGGCCTCGCCCTCCGCGACGAGATCCCCGACACCTGCCAGCGCTACGGCGAGGCGACGGTGGTGATGGACGACGCGATGGTCCAGGCCGCCCTCGACGTCGGCGGCAGGTTCTGGTACGAGGGCCCGCTCCCCAGCGCCCTCTACGACCACTTCCTCCGGTCCCTCGCCGAGAACGCCCGGATCACCCTCCACGTCCGCGTCCTCCGCGGCCGCGACCGGCACCACATCGTCGAGGCGGCGATCAAGGCGACCGGACTCGCGCTCCGCAAGGCCCTCGCCCCCGGCGACGCGGTCTTCAGCACCAAGGGCGCCGTCCGCATCGAACGCGAGGAGGGATGATGCTGCGGAAGCGCGTCATCGTCTGTCTTGACGTGAAGGACGGCCGCGTCGTGAAGGGCGTCAGCTTCGAGGGGCTCCGCGACATGGGCGACCCTGTCGAGCTCGCGATGCGCTACGAGGCCGAGGGCGCCGACGAGATCGTCTTCCTCGACATCTCGGCCTCCGCCGAGGGGAGGCGCACCCTCCTCGACGTCGTCCGCCGCACCGCCGAGCGGCTCTTCGTCCCGCTCACCGTCGGGGGCGGGATCCATACCGTCGACGACGTCGCCCGCGCCCTCCGCGCCGGCGCCGACAAGGTCAGCATCAATACCGCCGGCGTGCGCCGCCCCGAGCTCTTCACGGAGGCCGCGGAGCTCTTCGGCGCGCAATGCATCGTGGCGAGCATCGACGCGAAGTGGGAGGAGGGGGCGAGTGCCGGGCGAGCGGGCGCGGAGGCCGCCCCGCCGCGCCCCGACGAGCCGGAGCGGGATACCGCGCCCATAGGCGCCTACCGCGTCTACACCCACGGAGGCCGCACCGCGACCGGACTCGACGCTATCGCCTGGGCCCGGGAAGCGGTGGCCCGTGGTGCGGGGGAGATCCTCCTCACCAGCATCGACCGGGACGGGCGGAGGAACGGCTTCGACCTCGCGCTGACCCGCAGCGTCGCCACCGCGGTCGCCGTCCCGGTCGTCGCGAGCGGCGGCGCCGGCGCGCCCGAGCACTTCCGCGATGCCTTCGTCCTCGCCGGCGCCGACGCCGCCCTTGCCGCGGGGATCTTCCACGACGGGACGACCACCGTCCCCGTCGTCAAACGTTTTCTCGCCGAGGCCGGCATCCCCGTCCGGCCGGCGCCGACCCTCACCCCGGTAGCCGCATGAGCACCGAATCGCTGCGCACCCTCCTCGACTTCGCCGTCGAGGTCGCCTGGCGCGCGGGCCGCGTCGCCCTCGCGCACTACCAGACCGGCGTCGCCGTCGAGGCCAAGCCCGACCTCTCGCCGGTCACCGTCGCCGACCGCGAGGCCGAGCGCCTCGCCCGCGAGCTCATCGAGACCCGCTTCCCCGACGACGGGATCCTGGGCGAGGAGTTCGGCGAGACCCGGCCCGGGGCTCGCCGCCGGTGGATCCTCGACCCGATCGACGGGACCCGCAGCTTCACCCACGGCGTCCCCTTCTTCGGCGTGCTCCTCGCCCTGGAGGTCGAGGGCGATCCCGTCGTCGGCGTCATCCACTTCCCCGCCCTCGGCGAGACCGTCTGGGCCGCCCGGGGCGAGGGGTGCTGGTGGGACGGCCGGCGGGCCCGCGTCTCCGATGCCACTCGCCTCGAGGACGCCCTCGTCCTCACCACCGACGTCGAACACATCGACCGGCACGGCCGCCGCGAGGGGTGGGACCGCCTCCGCGCCCGCGCCGGGCTGACCCGCACCTGGGGCGACTGCTACGGCTACGCCCTCGTCGCCACCGGCCGCGCCGAGGCGATGCTCGACCCGATCGTCTCGCCCTGGGACAGCGCCGCGCTCCGGCCGATCATCGAGGAGGCGGGCGGGGTCTTCACCGACTGGGACGGCCGGGCGACGCACACCTCGCCCCACGTCGTCGCGACGAACCGCGCGCTCGCGGACGAGATCCGCCGGGTGCTGGCGGGGTGAGGGGGCAGGAAATGCGAATCGAACGGCTGGATCAGCTCGACGCGTTGGACTTCGCCAAGGGGGACGGCCTCGTCCCGGTGGTCGCGCAACACGCGCTGACGGGCGAAGTCTTGATGCTGGGGTACGCGAACCGGGAGGCGCTCGCCCGGACGCTGGAGACGGGAGAGCTCTGGTTCTGGTCCCGGGGGCGGGGTCGGCTCTGGAAGAAGGGGGAGACGAGCGGGAACGTGCTGCGTCTGGTCTCGCTCCACGGCGATTGCGATGGGGACGCCGTCGTCGCCCGGGTCGAACCCGTGGGCCCGACGTGCCACGCCGGCACGTGGAGCTGCTTCGAGGCGCCCCCGCCGCTGGCGGCGCTGGGGCGAGTGCTGAGCGACCGCGCGTCGTCGCTCCCGGAAGGGAGCTACACGACGCGGCTCCTCACGGATCGAAACCTCCGGCTGAAGAAGCTGGGCGAGGAGGCGGTGGAGCTGGCGCTGGCCTGCACGGACGGCGACCCTTCGCGCGTTGCGGAGGAGGCGGCGGACCTGGTCTACCACGCCCTCGTCGCCTGCCGTGCGGCGGGGGTCGCCCCCGAGGACGTCCTCGCCTCGCTGGCGAGGCGCCTCCCGTCGCCGGCCCCGTGGGAGTGAGCGCCCCGGCCTACCGCCGCCGCGACAGGAGCCGGTAGACGAGGAGGAGGAGGACCGCGCCGACGATGGCGATCCCGAAGGAGCGGAGGTCGAAGCCGGTGACGGTCCCCCAGTCGAAGATGTGCGTGCCGAGGAACCCGCCGATCAGCGCGCCGGCGATCCCGAGAAGCATGGTGGCGAGGCACCCTCCCGGATCCTTCCCCGGCAGGAGGTACTTCGCGATCCCGCCGGCGATCAGGCCGAAGAGGATCCAGGAGAGGACCCCCATCGCCTAGACCTTGAACCCCGAGACCAGGTCCTTGAGCCGCTCGGCCGCGTGGAGCAGCTCGCTGGCGGCGGCGCTCATCTCCTGCGTCGCCGCCGACTGCTCCTCCGACGCCGCGCTGACCTGCTGTGCGCTAGCGGCGTGCAGCTCCGCGGTCGCGCCGACGGCGCGGACGGTCTCCTCGACGCTGGCCACGCCCTGGAGGTTCTGCGCGGCCGCCTCCGCGACGCGGCTCGCCGCCTCGCGGACCTGGTCGACGGCGGCGATGATCTCCTCGAAGGCGGTCTCCGCGCCCATCGAGACCTGCTCGACGCCGACGACCTTGGTCGTGCCGCGCTCGGTCGTCGCGATCACGTCGCGGATCTCCTTGCGGACCTGCCGGACCGTCGCCGAGACCTGGTCCGCGGCGCGGGCGCTGGCGTCGGCGAGCTTGCGGACCTCGTCGGCGACGACGGCGAAGCCGCGACCGTGCTCCCCCGCCCTCGCCGCCTCGATCGCCGCGTTCAGCGCCAGCAGGTTCGTCTGGCTCGCGATCGACTGGATCGTCTCGACGAAGGTCGTGATCCGGTCCGACGCCTCGTCGAGGCGGTAGACCTCGCGGCCCGTCGTCTCGACGACCTCGCGCACCTCGAGGAGCATCCGCAGCGCCTGGGCGATGTCACGGCGCTTCGCCTCCGCCAGCGTCCGGATCCGCTCGCCGAGCGCGTGGACCCGCTCCGACGTCTCGTTCACGTCGTGGGCGCGGCGGCGGATCTCGTCCAGCGCCTGGCTCACCGTGCTGAGGCCTTGTGCCTGCTGCTCGGCGCCGTGCGTGATGTCGACCATCGCCGTCGAAACCTCGCCGCTCGAGGCCGCGACCTCCTCGGATATGCTCGAGAGGTCCGAAGCCGACGCCGTGATCTGCTCCGCCGTCGTGACCGTCTCCGCCACGATCGACCGCAGTCGCTCGGCCATCGACGTGAACGCGCCCGCGAGCACGTCGAACTCCTGCGGCATCCGGCCCGAGATATTGACGTTCAGGTCGCCCTGCCCGAATTGGTCCGCCGCCACGACGAGCCGGCGCAACGGGTGGCTGATCGCATGGAGCGTCCGCGTCACCATCAGGATCGCGACCCCGACCGTCACGATCAGGAGCCCGAGGAGGACCGGCTGGCGCTCGGCCGCATCCCGGCGCACCATCGTCGCCGCCTCGCCGACCTTCGTCTGCTGGGTCGCGCTAAGGCTCCGGATCTCGGTCTTCAGCTCGTCGAGAATCGGATCCGTCGCCTCGACCAGCTCCAACGCCGCGTCGCGGCGGGCGAGGTCGTGCAGCGCATGCGCGAGCGAGTACTGCACTTCCAGACGTGCATGCAGGTCCTCGATCCGGGCGAGCTGCATCTGCTCCGCGGGCGAGAGACCGCGAATCTTGCCGTACCGGCCCCGCAGCTCGTGGACCTGCATCCCCAGCGCGCGGAACCGATTCATCGTCTCCGGTCCCCCGCTCACCAGGTAGTGCTCGCCTTCGGCGATCTGGTCCAGGACCGCGATCTGCAAGCGCTGGCCCGCGTCCCCGCTCTCGTGCAGCGCATCGATGCGCGCGGAGACTTGATCCGCGAACTGGCCGAGGGATCGGGAACCCAGCCACCAAGTGAACGACATACCCAGCACCAGCATCGCGAACGCCGCGTAGAGCCGGGTATGGATTCGATTGAAGTACGCCTGAATGGAACGCATGGAGGCCATCGGGTCCGTTCGGGGAGTGGAGCAAGAATAGGCCCGGCCCCGCAACGCTGTCAACGCCGGAGATCCGTATGGGCGGCTGGCGATGCGGCCGCATCGATGCCAGATTGACGTACCCGGCAGCGGGCGGGCCCCTCCCGCCGTGGGCCGGCACGTGAACATCGGAAGGAGCCGCGCCGAGGATGACCCCCGTCCCCGATCCCGTCCCCGGTACGTTGGAGCAACGCCGCGAACGGACGATCCAGGCACTCTGCCGCCACGTGGCCGCAGATGCGCTGACCATCGAGGAGTTCGAACGCCGGGTCGACATCGCCCACCGCGCTGCCACCGCCGGCGAGTTGGACATGCTCCTCCAGGACCTCCCGGCGATCCCCGGACCCGCCGCGCCCGCGGCCACATCGGCATCCCCCGCCCCGGCCGCCGCGCCCCGCGACGATGGGCGCCGAGACCACCAGATCGTCGCCGCGATCCTCGGCGGCGCGGAGAGAAAGGGCGCATGGGTCCCGGCGCGGAGGATCAGCGTCTTCGCCGTCATGGGCGGGTCCATCCTCGACTTCCGCGACGCCCGCATCGGACCTGGCGTCACCGAGATCTCCGTCTTCACCTTCTGGGGAGGCATCGAGATCATCGTGCCGCCGGGCATCACCGTCGAATCCGGCGGTACCGCCATCATGGGCGGCTTCGAACACAACGACGAGACCGGCGTACCCGCGAACCCCGACGCGCCGACGCTCCGCATCAACGGGGTCGCCATCATGGGCGGCGTCAGCATCAAGGTGAGATACCCGGGAGAGACCCTCGCCGATGACCGGCACCGGCGCCGACTCGAGCAACGCGCCGGCCACGCCCTGCCCCGTTGACCCCCCCGCGGATCAGGACTAACTTTATACTGATCACGAGGTTCGAGACGACGACATGGACCCGCCGAGGCGCCCGAACCGCCGCGGCGGGTCCTTGGTTCCGGCCCCCATCTTGCCCACCACGGCAAGCCGGCGGCCAGCAGATTCGATGAGCGGAAATCCGACCCACGCCCACGAGGAAGAGGCCCTCGGCAAGGCATACGACGCCCGGCTGATGCGCCGGCTCCTCCGCTACCTCCGCCCCTACCGCGGCCGCGTCGCCCTTGCCATCGCCGTGCTCCTCGGCGCCGCCGGCCTCGAGCTCGTTGGGCCGTGGCTCACGAAAGTCGCCATCGACCGAGCCATCCCCGAACGCGATGTCGGCCTCCTCACCGGCCTCGCCATCGCCTACGTCGGCGCGCTCATCCTCACCTTCCTCCTCGAATACGTCCAGACGCTGCTCACGACCTGGCTCGGCCAGCGCGTCATGTACGACCTGCGCCGCGAGGTCTTCGGTCACCTCCAGCGCCTCAGCCTCCCCTTCTTCGACCGCAACCCCGTGGGTCGCCTGATGACTCGCGTCACCAACGACGTCGAGGTCCTCAACGAGCTCTTCAGCTCCGGGGTCGTCACCGTCTTCGGCGACCTCTTCACCCTGGTCTTCATCGTCGGCGCGATGTTCGCGCTCGACTGGCGGCTCGCCCTCGTGACCCTCTCGGTCATGCCGCTCGTCCTCGCCGCCGCCTTCTTCTTCCGCGGCCGCATCCGCGAAGCGTTCCGCGACATCCGCGTGCGCCTCGCCCGCATCAACGCCTTCCTCCAGGAGCGGATCACCGGGATCACGGTCCTCCAGCTCTTCGGAAGGGAGCGCGACACCGCCGAGCGGTTCCGCGTGATCAACCGCGACCACCTCGACGCGCACCTCCGCTCCATCACCTACTACGCCCTCTTCTTCCCCGTGATGGAGGTCCTGACCGCGGTCGCCCTCGCCCTCATCATCGCCTACGGCGGGATGAAGCTCCTCGGCGGCGGGATGACCGTGGGCGTCATCGCCGCATTCCTCCAGTACGCCCGACGGTTCTTCCGTCCGATCCAGGACCTCTCGGAGAAGTACAACATGCTCCAGGGCGCGATGGCATCCTCGGAGCGGATCTTCGGCCTCCTCGACACCCCGCCCTCGATCACCGACCCCGCCGAGCCGGTCTCGCTCCCGGTGCCCGGCCGCGGCGAGATCGAGTTCCGCGACGTCTGGTTCGCCTACGACCCACGAGGCCCGCACGGCGCCGGGAACCGCCCGGGCACAACGCGACCCGGCGACGACGCCGACCACGACTGGGTCCTCCGCGGGATCACCTTCAAGATCCGACCGGGGGAGAGGGTCGCCATCGTCGGCCACACCGGCGCGGGCAAGACCAGCCTGATCCACCTGCTCATGCGGTTCTACGAGCCGCAGCGCGGCCAGATCCTCTTCGACGGCGTCCCCATCGACCGCGTCGCCCTCGACGAGCTCCGCCGCCGGATCGGCCTCGTCCTCCAGGACGTCTTCCTCTTCAGCCGCGACATCGCCTACAACATCCGTCTCGGCCGCGACGACATCGACGACGCCCGGCTCCGCACCGCGGCCGCGAGGGTCGGTGCCGACCGCTTCATCGAGCGGCTCCCCCGAGGGTACGCCGAGCCGCTCGGCGAGCGAGGCGCCTCCCTCTCCGTCGGCGAGCGCCAGCTCCTCTCCTTCGCCCGCGCCCTCGCCTTCGACCCGCAGGTCCTCGTCCTCGACGAGGCGACCAGCTCCGTCGACTCCGAGATCGAGGCGCAGATCGAGCACGCGCTCGAGACCCTCATGCAGGGGCGGACCTCGCTCGTCATCGCCCACCGCCTCTCGACCGTCCGCAACGCCGATCGTATCCTCGTCCTCCACCACGGCGAGCTCCGCGAAGAAGGCACCCACGAAGAGCTCCTCGCCCGCGGCGGCCTCTACGCCCGGCTCCACGAGCTCCAGTTCGCACGGTCGGGCGCGCCGGGCGAGGGACGGGCCGCCGTCGCCGCGGATTGATCGCCGCACCAGCATCGCGGAGCGGCCGCACCGCGGCCGCCACGGCCCACCCCTCGCCACCGATGCCCCGGCCCGACCGCCGCCTCCACCCCGTGGACCGGGCCCCCGGGGACGATCCGTGGCGTAGATCTTGCCCCCGCCAACGCGGGTGAGGCCGAGATTCCTTATGGATCCGACACGATGATGCGACTGATCCTCGCCCCGGTCGTCTTCCTCCTCGACCTCTGGGCGATCCTCTCGGTCCTCGGCAGCCGGGCGTCGGGGCCGGCCAAGCTGATCTGGATCCTCGGGATCATCATCTTCCCCGTGATCGGCTTCCTCGCCTGGCTCCTCTTCGGCCCCAGGAAGTAGACTCTGGCCAGGGAAACCGAGATGGAACGAGCGCCGATCCTGGTGGTGGACGACGACCCCGACGCCCTCGAAATCGTCGGCACCTACCTCGAAGCCGAAGGATACCAGGTCACGACCGCCACCAGCGGGCGGGAAGCGCTCTCCAAGCTCGAGGAGATCCGCCCCGCGCTCGTCCTCCTCGACGTGATGATGCCGGAGATGGACGGCTGGGAGGTCGCCCGCGTCATCAAGAACCACCCGGAATTCGCCGACACGCGCGTCGTCATGCTCACCGCGAAGAGCGACTTCACGGACAAGCAGGAAGGACTGCGCGCCGGCGCCGACGACTACATCGTCAAGCCGGTCCGCCTCGAGGAGCTCGGCCGCAAGGTCGCCAGGAATCTCGAGGCCAGGAGGCGCCCGACGTGAGAATCCTCGCCCGCGTCAGCGACGGGACGCTCCGCGAGTCGGTCGTCACGGCCGCCTCCCGGCTCGGCGGGGAGTTCATCGACGCCCGCGACACGGCGCCCGACGCCCTCGCCGACATGATCCGCGCCGGCATCGACGTCGCCATCATCGAGGCGAGCCCGGATGTCGACCTCGCGACGATTCGTGGGAAGACCACGGGGACCCCGACGGCGCTGATCATCGCCTGCCACGGCCCCGAGGACTGCCAGGGCCCGGTCATGGCCCAAGCCGACGACTGGATCCTCCTCCCCGTCCGGCCCGACGAGCTCCGGTTGCGCATCGCGGCCGCGCAGGCCCGAGCCCAGGGAGTGCAGCTCCCCCGCACCGAGGAGGAGACCGTCGACCTGATGCGGTACCAGGAGCTCCTCTACGACAAGCTGACCGGGTTCCCCACCCTCCCGGTCATGATCCAGCGCGCCCGCGAGCTGCTCGGCACCCGCGGCGAGCTGACGATCCTCTACATCCACTACGTCTGGTACTCGAAGATCGAGGAGATCTACGGCTGGCAGAAGCTCGACGACGTCCTCGAAACGACGGCCATGGCGGTGCGCGAGTTCTATTCGCGCGAGCACCCCAGCTCCGAGAACCTGATGATGGTCTCGCACATCGCCGACGACGACTTCATCCTCTTCACGCACATCCCGGTCGTCCCGGAGCTCGCCGAGCGGCGGCTCAAGACGTTGACCGCCCAGCTCGAGGGGTTCCTGCGCTCCCGCGTCGAGGAGGAGCACGGCGAGGACATCGCGGCGCTCTGCGGGATCTACGTCGGCACCGCTACGGTCTTCCGGAACCCGAAGATCCGGACCGAGCGGCTCATCTACCGGGGGATCCGCGAGGCCGCCGAGGCCGCGCGCGGCGCCGAGGAGTGGGAGCGCACCCGCAAGATCGCCGACCTCAAGGCGACGCTCCGCGAAGGCGCCGTCTTCATGGAATACCACCCGATCATCATCACGGAGAACGAGCAGATCTACGGCTACGAGGCCCTCGCCCGCGGCACCCGCCGCGAGCTCCGCTCCCCCGAGGTCCTCTTCGAGGTCGCCGAGGAGGCCAACCTCCTCTGGGAGCTCAGCCGCCTCCTCCGCCGCCGCGCCGTCCAGGGGATCGCCCGCGAGCTGCGCGACGGCCAGTTCCTCTTCCTCAACGTCGACCCGCACGACTTCGACGACCCGGTCTTCCGCAACATGGAGCCGGCGGACCTCGGGATCGAGGATCCGGGGCGGATCGTCCTGGAGATCACGGAGCGGACCGCGATCAAGGACTACCCTCGCTTCCAGGAGTACCTCGCCTCCTTCCGCGAGCGCGGCTTCCGCTTCGCCGTCGACGACGCCGGGAGCGGCTACGCCGGCCTGGGTTCGATCGCCAACCTCGCGCCCGACTACATCAAGCTCGACATCTCGCTGATCTCCAACATCGACACGAACTTCCTGAAGCAGAACCTCGTCGAGACGATGGTCAACTTCGCCGAGGGGCAAGGCGCCAAAGTCATCGCCGAGGGCGTCGAGCGCCGCGAGGAGTTCGAGGCCGTCCGCGACCTGGGCGTCCACCTCACCCAGGGCTTCCTCTTCCACAAGCCGCGCTACGCCGCGGCGGCCGGCTGACCGCGCCGGAGCCCTTCCGCGTCGGCGACAACGCGACCGGATGCCGGGGAGGCACGGTGCGCGCCGGGGCGGGTATCACGTGATTTCGCCACCGATCACGGAGCACGATGTCGACGACGCAGGACCCCGTCACCACGTACCGCGCCCGGGCCGCGCGATTCGACGGCGAACGAGACCGCCTTGCCGCGCGATCGCGCAGGATCTCGTTCGCGAGGATCGCCGCCTTCCTGGGCGCTCTGGCCCTCCTCGTCCGGGCCGAGACGGCGGGTGGGTCGGACGCCGCCCTCCCGGCCGTGGGCGGGGCCGCGCTGCTGGCGGTCTTCGTCGGGCTCGTCGCGACGCATCGCCGCGTCGAACGCGCCCGGCGGCGGATGGAGGAGCTCGCGCGAGTGAACCGAGAGGCCGAGCGGCGTCACGCCCGCGACTGGGCCGCCCTCCCCGGGGAAGACTTCGGCGTGGCGGACCCCGATCACGCCTACGCCGTAGACCTCGATCTCTTCGGCCGCGCCTCCCTCTTCCAGCTCCTCGGCACCGCGACCACGGCGCCGGGCCGGAGCACGCTTCGCGACTGGCTCCTCGCGCCGGCGCCCCCGGCCGAGGTCCGTGAGCGCCAGGCCGCCGTCGCCGAGCTCGCACCGATGCTCGACCTCCGAGACGAGCTCGCCGTCCGCGGCCGCCTCGAGGGCCGATCCACCCCCAAGGAACTCGAGCGATTCCTCGAATGGGCCGAGGGCGAGCCGTGGCTGATCCACCGGCCCGCGCTCGTCTGGGCGAGCCGGTTGATCCCCGCAGCCACGCTCGCCCTCGCCATCGCCGGCGCTATCGGCCTCGTGCCGGGGTCGCTCTGGTTGGCCTCCGTCGTCGTCGCGCTCCTCGTTTCGTTCACCGCGGGGCGCAACGTCCACGCGATCTTCGGCCGCGCCTTCTCCCGGGCCGGCGCGTTCCGTCAGTACGCCGCGATCTTCCGGCTCCTCGCGGAAGCCCCCTTCGAGGCGCCCCGGCTCCGGGCGCTGCAACACGCCCTCGCCGCCGGCGGCCTCCCCGCGCACCATCGGATGCGGCGCCTCGAACGGCTGATGGAGCTCTCCGATGTGCGGTTCTCCATGCTCCACCTCCCGATACAGGCGCTGACGCTCTGGGACTTCCACGTGCTCCGCGCCCTCGAGCGCTGGCAGCTCGAGGCGGGCAGGAACGCGCGTCGGTGGATCGAGGCGCTCGGCGAGGCCGAGGCCCTCGCCGCACTCGCGGCCCTCGCCTTCGATAACCCCGGGTGGGCCTTCCCCGAGATCGTCGAGAACGACGCGCCGGTCATCACCGCCGAAGGACTCGGCCACCCCCTCCTCCCCGACGAGGTCCGAGTCGCCAACGACGTCCGCGTCGGTCCCCCCGGCACCTTCCTCCTCGTCACCGGGTCGAACATGTCGGGGAAGAGTACGCTGCTGCGGGCGATCGGCACGAACGTCGTCCTCGGACAGGCCGGCGGGCCCGTCTGCGCCCGGGCCATGCGGATCCCGCCGGTCGCGGTCTACACCAGCATGCGCGTCCAGGACTCGCTCGAGCGCGGCGTCTCCTACTTCATGGCGGAGCTACAGCGCCTCAAGCAGGTCGTCGACGCGGCACACGAGACCGCGCGCGCCGGCGAGCGCACGCTCCTCTACCTCCTGGACGAGATCCTGCACGGAACGAACAGCGCCGAGCGGCAGGTCGCCGCCCGGCGCGTGATCGCCCACCTCGTCGACTCCGGCGCGATCGGCGCGGTCAGCACCCATGACCTCGCCCTCGCCGACGCCGAAGAGCTGACGGCCGCCTCCCACCCGGTCCATTTCTCGGAAACGATCCGGCGGGAGAACGGCCGTACCACGATGTCGTTCGATTACCGGCTGCGCGACGGCGTCGCCACCTCGACGAACGCGCTCCGGCTCATGGAGATCGTCGGCCTGGATCTCGAGGAGCCGGCATCGAGTCCGGCCTGATCGAGTCGACGCGAACCGGCTCGCCCACCACCTTCGGATCGGCGCGATCGCCCGCCGGCTTGGCGGCCGAGTCGGCCGCGACGGCACGCGGGACGTGCCGCGGGATCGGCAGGTTCGGCGGATCGCCCCCCTCCGGCGCCAGCGCCGCCGCGGTGTAGCGGCTCCCCGGGTTCCAGAGGATCCACTCCTCGAGACCGGCGTCGTAGACGGCCTGGATCTGCGCCCGGACCTCGGCGGCGCCGTACGAAGGCCAACCCAGGGAGAAGTCCTGGAGCCACGGCCGGATCGCCGCCGCGTTCTCCACCCCCTGCGTCCGCCGGATCGCGAACTCCATCGCCTTCCTCACCGTCTGGTACGGGTCCGCGTTCGGGACCGGGATCCCGTACGAGCCCTTCGCGAAATGCGACGGGTAGACCATCGGCAACAGCGCGTCGGTCGCGTCGACCATCCGCTCCCAGCGCTGGCCGATCCCCATGTCGTCCTGGACCGAGACCGTCAAACCGAAGACATCGGCCGTGACGGGGACGCCCAGGTCCGCGAGCTGCTCCCGCGAGTAGCGCAGGAACTCCCGGATCGCGTCCTCCCGCGACCGCCCCTCCTGCGCCGGATAGACCGCCGTCTCCATGTACCGCCGCGGCACGTCCGGGAAGCGCACGTAGTCCCACTGCACCTCCGAGAAGCCCAGCAGCACGGCCTCCCGGGCGAGGGCGATGTTGTAATCCCAGATCGCCCGGTTGTACGGGTCGACCCAGAGCTTCCCCTTGTTGTCCCGCCAGATCGAGCCATCCGCATTCTGGATCGCCCACTCCGGTCTCGCCTCCGCGAGGATCGGGTCCTTGAAGACCACGATCCGGGCGATCGGATAGATCCCGTGCTCCCGCAGCTCCGCCAGCATCTCCCGCACGTCCCGGATGTAGCCCCGGTCCGCACCGATCGACCGGGCCAGCGCGACCCCCGAGCGGTAGCTCACCTCCCCTCCCTCCTTGACGTCGATCACGAAGGTGTTGATCTCCGTCTCGTCGGCCAGCCGGATGAGTTGCGCACGCTTCCGGGGCGACGCCGCGGCCCAGGCGTTCAGGTAGATCCCCCGAACCGCGGCCGGCTTCGGGACCAGGGGCGCCCGCTCCGACGGGAAGACATCCTCACCGACCGGCCGCCGAACCGGGGGCGGCGATCCGAGACCGGTCCCGTGCCCGTCGTCGATCGATCCGTCCCCCGTGCCCGGCTCGACGCCCGACTCGGCGCCCATCACGCCGCCACCGACGACACCGGCCGCGGCCATCCTCGCCGCCCCGTCGATATCCCCTACCCCGGCCCCCGGCGCTGCACCTTCCTCGGCTTCGTCCGCTCGCGCCACCTCCGGACCGCCGGCGCCGCCCTCGCTCTCCGCGCCGCCCCCATCCACGGCCGGGGTCTCGTCGACCCCATCGCCGCCGGCTTGGAGCGGCACGAGGCCCTGCTGGGCGAGGGCCACGACCACGATCCCGAGCACCAGCGCGGCCAGCGCCAAGGGGCCGGCCCGTCGCCAACGTCCTCGGGTGGAATTCTCTTCATCGACTTGATGATTCCAATGCACGGGCGAAGACTCGACTCTATCTCAACGTACGTAGTTCAACGACAACAGGATGCAATGCCACCCGGGCGCCTCGCCATGGTCGTCGGTCGCGCCCCCGCGGGACCGATGGCAGGATGCGGGCCGGTCAGTACTTCGGGAGCGCCGGATCGACCTCCTCCGCCCAGGCCAGGATCCCCCCCTTCAGGTTCCAGAGCCGTGGGAAACCGGCGGCGCGGAGCTGCCGCAACGCACGGACGCCCCTCGCGCCGGACCGGCACATGAGCACGATCTCGGACTCGCGATCCAGCTCCTCGGCGTGCGCCTCGAGCTGGCCGAGGGGGACGAGCCGAGCGCCGTACGCGCCGAGGTTGGCGATCTCCCACTCGTGCGGCTCCCGAACGTCCACGATCACGAGCCGGTCGCCCCGGTCGAGCCTCGCCTTCAGCTCGGCGGCCGTGAGCTCCGGCACCGTGTCGCCCGCGTCGACAACGGCGGCGCTCGTCTTCAACCCGCAGAACTCCTCGTAGTCGATGAGCCCGGTCAGCGTCGGACGCTCGCCGCACGCCGGACACTCCGGGTTGCGCCGCAGCTTCAGCTCGCGCCAGCGAAGCGCCATCGCGTCGAAGAGGAGGAGCCGGCCCACCAGAGTATCGCCGCGCCCGAGGATCAGCTTGATCGTCTCCAGCGCCTGGAGCGTGCCGATGATCCCGGGGAGAACGCCGAGCACGCCCCCCTCGGCGCAGCTCGGGACGAGGCCGGGGGGCGGCGGCTCCCGGAAGAGGCACCGGTAGCACGGACCGCCCGGCGCCCCGAAGACCGAGACCTGACCCTCGAACCGGAAGATCGAGCCGTAGACGTACGGCTTCCCGAGCAGCACGCACGCGTCGTTGACCAGGTACCGCGTCGGGAAGTTGTCGCTGCCGTCCACGATGATGTCGTACGGCGCGAAGAGATCGAGCGCGTTCTCGCTCGTCAGGCGCACCGGGTGCGGCACCAGCTCGACGTGGGGGTTGACATCGCGAAGCCTCTCGACCGCCGCCTCGAGCTTCGGCCGGCCGACGTCGCTGATCCCGTACAACACCTGCCGGTGCAGGTTGCTCTCGTCGACGACGTCGAAGTCGACCAGCCCGATCCTCCCCACCCCCGCCGCGGCCAGGTACAAGCCGAGCGGCGAGCCGAGCCCGCCGGCCCCGATCAGCAGGACCTTGGCCGCCTTCAGCTTCCGCTGTCCCTCCCAGCCGACCTCCGGTAGGACGATGTGGCGGCTGTATCGTAGCACCTCTTCCCGCGTCAGCTCCATCGCGCCCCCTCCTCTCGGCGGTAGGGTTCGTCCCGGGTTCCGGTCCGGCCCGGTACCCCGGAGTCGATCCCGTGCTCCCGTCCACCCCCGCTCCCCCCGGCGATGCTCGGGACGATCGTCACTACATCGCCATCCCGCACCTCCGTCCCCTCCCCCGCGAGGTAGCGCACGTCCTCGTCGTTCAGGTAGACATTGACGAAGCTCCGCAGCGCGCCATCCTCCCCGTAGAGGTGGCGACGCAGGTGGGGATACAGGCCGATCACCCCCGCCAACGCGCCCCCCACCGTCCCCGCCTCCACCACGACCTCGGCACGGTCGTCGGCGAAGGCGCGTAGCGGCGTCGGCAAGCGTACCCGGACCATCATGCCTCCTCTCCGGCTAGCCACAGGGTCTCCGGCTCAAAGGTCGCCCGGTCGTCCCGCAGGCGCCAGCCCCGTATGGCACCCGCACGCCCCCCCGACACCCCGGCGATCAGGTAGCTGTACCACGGCCACGCGAGCTCGCGATCCGACCTCGATGGCTCGGCGCTCCCGTCAGGGTGGGAATGGTAGAACCCGACCACCGCCAACCCTGCCGCACGCGCCTCCGCCTCCACCACCCGAACCACTTCGCCCGGGATCAGGTACCGCCTCCCACGCCCCCTCACCGCCCCGTTCCCCGTCGGGATCGCCCGCACGACGACGCGGCCCCTCCCGCGCCCCCCCACCCCTCCCGACCACCCCACCAGCGCGCCGCAGCACTCCTCCGGGTACGCCGCCTCCGCATGCGCTCGGATCGCCTCGAGCGCCGCGACCGCCACCCCCACCCCGACGGCATGCGACGCCCCTGCGGCCGTGAACCCTCCCCCCATGCTCCCCCCCACCCGCCCCCCCACGGCCGCCCGGCCATCCTCCACGCCCCCGCCGACGCCCACCGCGCTCTTCACCTCTTCACCTCTTCACCTCTTCACCTCTTTGCCTCCACGCCTCCACGCCTCCACGCCTCCACGCCTCCACGCCTCCACGCCCCACCCCGTCGCACCTCTGCTCCTACGCACCGTCGCACCACCTTACCCCTCCCCTGGTCCACTTCCTGCGCCCCGTGCTCCGGAACCACCTCGGAGGTGTCGAATGGCGGATGCGAACGAAAGGCGGTCGGAGGGCGGTCACGGTGAGGCGGGCCCGAACCGGTCCGATTGCGTGCCGAAGACCGCCGCGGAGCGGCGGCAGCCCGCGCCCGAACGACCGACCACGCCCCTGGAGAGCGGGGCCGCCTGCACCGACAAGCCCTCCCAGGCCGAAGGAGACCGGGATACGATCGAGGAGGATCTCCGGATCCAAGAGCGACGCGCGGCCCGCGAGGGGGAGGCATCCGGAGACCGTGGCGGCGGGGGCGGGCGCGGCCGCGGCTGACCGCCGGCGCCGAGACGGCCCCCGGGGGCTGCGGTCCGTCCACAATGCAGGGGACCCGCCTATCGACAGATGAATCTCGGGACCGGCTCACCCCGGTCCGTCCGGCTGCGGGGTGCTCCCCCTACAGGGCAGCCCCGAGGCGACCGGGTGCACCGCCGCGAGCTCCGCGCCATCTGCGACGAGGCGAGCTCCACCGCGAGCGTCGCCACACCCCGGCGCCGGCTCTACGTCGCCGCGACCGCCCGTCCGTCGAGCAGCCCGACCACGAGCGCCGCGTTGCGCTCCGCCCCGCCGAGCCGGGACCGGACGAACTCGACGGCCGCCGCGCCCCCGGCCTCTCGCGCCGCCCGGTCGCCCGCAAGCCGTATCAACGCGTCCGCGATCTCGGCCGTGTCGCGGACCACGCTCCCCCCACCGACCCACGCCAGGTCGTCCGCCTCCCGGGCATTGCCGAATCGCGGCCCGAAGAGCACCGGAACCCCGAGCGCCGCGGGCTCGACCACCGAGTGCAGACCCGCCGAGTGGAAGCCCCCGCCGACGTAGGCGATGTCGGCGACCGCGTACAGCTCCGCCAGGACCCCGACCCTGTCGACGACCACGACCTCCGGCAATGGCCCCTCCCCCGCCTCGACCTCCGCCAGCCGCGCATGGGCGAGCCCCGCTCCGTCGAGCGCCGCCTCCAGCCCCCGGAGATGCGCCTCGTCCGGCTCGTGCGGCGCCGCGATCAGCCGGAACGGCGACGTCGCCTTCGCCCGCGCGAACGCCGGCACCAGCCTCGCCTCGTCCGCCGGCCACGTCGAACCCGCGACCACCGTCGTCACCGACGGGTCCGACAGACGGCGAAGCAGCGGACGATCGACCCGCGCGCGCTCCCCACCGAGCGCCGCGACCCGAGCCCAGACCTGGTCGAATCGGGCATCCCCGGTGACCCGCACCTTGTCGGCCGCAACGCCGAGCAACGGAAAACGCCGCGCATCCGCATCCGCGACCGCGCCCACGGCGTCCAGCCGCGCGTACGCCGGCCCAAGGAGGTAGCGCGACCCCGCCCGCAGCCGGCTCGATCCCTCCGACAACACCGCGTTCACCAGGGCCAGCCGTACCCCGCGCGCTGCCGCCTCACGCGCCAGCACCGGCCAGATCTCGGTCCTCACGAAGGCGATGACGTCCGGCGCCAGCGCGGCCAGCGCCCGCCGGGTCTCCCCGGCGACGTCCCAGGGAAGATACCCCGCCACATCCGCACCCACCCGCCCCGCGATCCGCTCCGCCGACGGCGAGAAGTACGTGAACGCCACCTGCGCCTCGGGCCTCGCCGCACGCACCGCCCCGATGATCGCCTGCGCCATCAACCCCTCCCCCACCGACGGCGCATGCACCCACACCAACGGCCGCGTCCGGTCACGCGACGACGCCGCCCACGCCTCCAACGCCGCCACCGCACCCCGCCGCCCCGCCACCCCCCGACTCAGCTTCGCATGGAACGGCGCCGCCAGGCGCAACACCGGCCGCGCCCCGAGGACCGCGGCCTGGTAGATCAACTCACGCGTATACATGACAAGATCTTACCCCGACACCGCCCCGGCCCGCAACACCACCCGCCGCCTCGCCTCGAACGCCCCTCGCAGCAGCGCCCGGTCCACGCACCCGCCCTCCGTCGTCGCCGACCCGTACGACGCATGCCGCCACTCCAGCCGCAACACCAGATCCACCTCCCCCGGCGCGATCCCCGCCAGCCTCTCCGGCGGCACGACCAACTCCGATCCCCGTATCGACCACCGCATCGTCCCCGCCCCCAACCGGGCATCGCCGCGAAACCACTGCACCTCCACCGTCACCTGCTCATCCCGCGGCAACGAGTCCGTGTCGAAGGCGAGCGGGAGGACCAACCCGCCGTCCAGCGCGACCTCGGCGCCCTCCTGAGGCAACGCCACCACCGGGACCCGCAACTGGACCGTGCAGGCCGGGACCTGCCCCCGCCCCTCCAGCGCCACCTCCAACTCCGACGAGGCCTCGCGGAGCGGCCGCTCCAGCACGTACTCCGGTTCCCCGACCCGCACGTTCTGCCGCTCCGCCCGCCACCCCCCGACCCTCACCTCCCCCGCGTCCAGGTACCGCGCCTGGTACCGACCGTTCACGATCTGGTACCCGTACGCGTGGCCCCGGAACGCCAGCCGCCGCGATGCACCCGCCACGCTCGTCACGGCCTCCATCTCGATCCCCGACAACGGCACGTACTCCGCCGTCGGATCCATGAGCTCCGGCGCCGGGCACCCCGCCAACGCGGCCGAGAGTGCCACGACGAAGCCCTGCCCCCGCCTCACAGCCCCGCCTCCATGTAATAGGCCTCGATCTCCCACGGCCGGAGCTCGTACGGGAAGAGGGCCATGAGGACCCCCGCGATCCCCATGTACACCACCCCCAGATCCGCGTGGCGAACGACCACGTCGCCGAAGGACAACCCCTCGAGGAGCCGGTCCTCCAGCGGATCCGACCACGCGATCGACAGGAAGTCGTCCTGCACCACGTGCACCCGCTCGTGTGCCAGGATCTCCCTCTCGTCGATCGGCGGCAGGAGATCCGTGTCGCTGATGGCCAATGCACCCCAGAGCTCCACCCCCGCCAGGGGCCTCTGCGCCTGACTCTGGAGCACCCGGTCCCGCGCCACGAAGACCGGCGCACCCGCCGACAACGTCTCCCCCCAGTCCAGCCGCAGATCCTCGTTCAGGAGCAGCCGCGCCAGGAAGATCGTCCGACCCACGTGCAGCTTCGGCTCGACCCCGCCGCTGTCCGGCGACGTCGACCAGTGCAGCATCAACGGTCCGAACGGCAGGACCACGAGGTCGAAGGGCTCGCCCCCCTCCGCCCCGTTCCTCACCACCGACGCCCCCGTCGCCCCGACCATCCGCCCCGCCAGCCCCGCCCCGGGGATGCGCAGCGTCATCAATCGCTTCCCCACGTACTGGAGCGACCCGCCGAGCGCACCCTCCTCGAACGCTTCCAGGAACGGCTCGCCCCGGAAGAGCGCCGCGATCCCGCACGTCAGCCCGCCCAGCAGCACGTTCGCGCTCAGGACCTTGACATCGTCCGGCAACGTCGTCTGCGCCGCCCGCCCCGCAGAGACGGGCACGACCAGCGCCACGACCGCAAGCCCGACCACCACCCGCCGCCCGACCCGCGCCGCGCCCCGCCGGATCCTGCCCCGACCGCGCCCCCAACCCTCCCCGGCAGCACCGGCCTCCCCAGATTCCCCACCCGCTCTCTCATCCTCAACCTCCCCGACCTCCCGAACCTCCCCGCCATACCCGCCCGGTCCTCCTTCCCAGCCACCCGCTCCATACCCACCGCATCCAACCGCCCCTCCCCCCACGCCACACGGCCGCCGACGCGACAACCACCCTCCCGCCTCGGCGCCGCCTCGCTCCACTCCCGCATACGGCTCCATTGGGGTCCTGCCTCCTGCCCATCGACTTCGGGGCCGGCGCCTTCGCGCGCTCGGCCCCGGCGGGCTGGGCCAGCAAGATCCCCGCCACCCCACCCTGGTCCGCCACCCCAGGCCGCCCCCCACCGCGACACGCAACGACTCGCCGCAGCTACGGACCTGGACGGCCCGGCGGCTTCGGGTCGATGCCCGGCCGAACCCGGCACCCACGCGACCGCCCCCGCGGCCGCGCTCCGCCATCACCCCGGCGTGTACTCCCGCCGCTCCGGGTCGACCTGCCGACGCACTTCGGCCAGCTCCGCCGTCGCCGCGGCCTCCGGCGGGACCGATTCCGCCGCGAGCCGCAACGCCTCGCCCAGGTCCCCCGCCTCGATGTCGAAGACTTCGTACCTCGGCCGCTCCTGGCCATACCGGATCGTCACGCGATACTGGACCATCGCAACCTCTCGCTCAACATTGGTATTCTCCCGATCCACCCCGCCCGCCGAAACGATGGACGCCCCGGCGGTCGAACCCTATATTCGGCGATCGTGCGATACATCGGCAACAAAACTCGCCTCCTCGACTTCATCCACCGGGTCCTGCGATCCCGGGGGATCGCGCCGGGCACCGCTTTCGACCCTTTCACCGGGACCGCGAGCGTGGCGCGCGCGCTCAAGCGGTGGGGGTTCGACGTCGTCGCCTCCGACGTCCTCGAGTTCGCCTACGTCTTCGGCCGCGCCTACGTCGAGGTCGCCGCCATCCCCGACTTCTCGGGGCTCGCCGACGAGATCGCGCCTCACCCTCCGACCCTCGCCGGCGCCCTCGCCCATCTCGGCAGGCTCCCCCCCGACCCCGGGTTCCTCCATGAGCACTTCACCCCCGAAGGCGAGGAGGGGCGCCGCCACGAACGGATGTACTTCACCCCCGCCAACGCCGCGCGGATCGACGCGATCCGCGCCACGATCGAGCGCTGGCGCCGCGACGGGAGGATCGACGACGACGCCTTCCATCTCCTCCTCGCCGCCCTCATCGAGGCCGCCGACCGCGTCGCCAACACCGCCGGCGTCTACGCGGCATGCATCAAGAGCTGGCAACCCAACGCGCGAAGGCACCTGCACCTCCGGCCTCCCCGCATCGTCCCCGGCCACGGGTCCCGGGCGCTGCGCCGCGACGCCCTCGAGCTCGTCCGCGACGCCGAGCCCTTCGACCTCCTCTACATCGACCCGCCCTACAACGGCAGGCAGTACCCGGCGTACTACCACATCCCCGAGCTCATCGCGATGGGGTGGTTCGACGGCGAGGTGCGGCTCCGCGGCAAGGCCGGACTCCTCCCCGACGCCGACAAGCGCAGCGACTGGTCGCGACGGCGGCGCTGCGAGGCGGCCCTCGAGGCCCTCGTTGCCGCGGCGCCCTGCCGCCACATCGTCATGAGCTACAACTCCGAGGGGATTATCCCGGAACGGACCATCGAGCGGGTCTTCAAGGCCCACGGCCGCGCCGGGACGTACAGGAAGTACACTCGGCGGTACCGCCGCTACCGCTCCGATGCCGATGGGGAAGGGCGGCGCTACCGCGGCGACGTCGTCGAGGAATACCTCTACTGCGTAGCGCGCTGAACGACGGGGCGCCGGCCCGACCCGCGCTCCGCCCGATGATCCGCATGGCCCGGCATCCCGGAGGATCCGAAGATGGGCGAGGCCTTTGCGTTCCTGATCGCCGCGGCGACCGCGATCCTGGCCACCGCCTTCGCCGTCGGCGCCTGGGCGTTCCGTGAACGGGCGCTCCGGCGCCAGCGGGAGGTCTACGAGAAGGCGCTCGCCGCCCGAGACCGCAGGATCTACGACCTCAAGGCGCAGGTCGAGCTCCTCCACGACCTCGCCGACGTCCGCCTCGCCGAACGGTACGCTGTGGCGAAGCGGGGGCTCGAGGCCCACATCGCCGCCCTCGAGGAGGAGCGCGACGCATGGACCCGCGAACAGGCGGCCATCGAGAAACGCCTCGGCGAGATCGCCCCTCCCCCGTCCGTCGCTTCCGCTCCCGCCTCCACCCCGCCGCCCACCCCCGCCGCCCCGGACCCCGGCGCCCTCGACGCGGACCGCCGCGCCGCCGCCCTCGAGGTCAGCCGCCTCCGCGCCGAGCGCGAGCAGTGCCGCATCGAGGCCGATCGCGTCGCGCGCGCACTCGAAATCGCTCGCGCCACCGGCCCCTTCCTCGACGCGCTCCTCGGCTTTCCGCCGCCGGACGCCGGGGAGGTCCGATCCGTCGAGGATCGCCTCGCGGAGTGGCGGCGGGCGCTCGCCAGGGCGCGGCCCGGGGGCGACCCGTTCCGCGAGATCCTTCGTGCCGTTGCATGGGAGGGGTCCGGCCCCGCGACAGGGCCGCGTTGATCGGGGGTGCGCCGGGGCGGGCGGACGGCGCAACGCACGGCCACCCGCCCGCACCCGGTCATCGGATGCCGGTAAGGGCGAGGACGGCGTTCATGCCGCCGTCTTTACGCGGAACGCAATGGGGATCTCCACGACGACGGCGACCGGCGCACCGCCGTCCCGGGCAGGGGTGAAGCGCATCTGCTCGGCGACCATCACCGCCGCGGCGTCCAGCACCTCGTGGCCGCTCGAGGCGGCGAGCTGCACCTGCGCGACATCACCCCGGTCGTCGATCCAGAAGCGCACGACGGCCGTGCCACCGATCCCGGCATCGCGCAGGTGCAGCGGGTAGTTCTGCTCGAGCGCACGGGCGATCTCCAAGCGATTCATCAACTCCGGCCGCGTGAGGTCCGGCGATAACGGCCGGAATCCGGCCAGTCCGGCACCGTCGATCGAGGATGCCGCCTCCGTGGTTTGCCCCACCAACCGCTGCGCCCCATCCCCCCGCGCCGCCCTCGTCGGCTCCGGCGCCTCACACGCGGCGACCACCAGCCCCGCCGCCGCCACGAACCCGAGCCACGCGCGAACCCGACTCGCTCCTGCCTGTGACCTCGCCAGCATGAGAATCCTCCTTTCCATGAACGGTCGCGGCCCCATGAACGCCGCGACGACGAGGTGACCCGCCCCCTTCCGCCGCACCACCTCCAGGAGCAGCGCGCCGTATCCCCGAACGTCCGGCGTACGACGCAGCACCCGACCGTCGCAATCCAGCTCCATCGCCTGCCGGAGCCGCCGAAGCTGCCACCAGACCACCGGGTTCCACGGCATCAGGACCGGCCCCAGCAGCGCGATCAGGAGCAGCCTCGGGTCCCCCGCACGCACGTGCTCCTCCTCGTGGAGAAGCATCAGGCGACGCAGCCGCGCATTCAGCGACAACGCCCACTCCGGGACCACGATCGCCCCACGCCAGAACCCCAGCGCCGCCGGGCCCTCGTCCCGGGACAGCAACACCGGGATCCCGTCCACCACCTCACGGCGCCAACCCGCACGCGCCCGGCGCAACCGAACCAGCGCCGACACGATCACCGCCACGACCGCCACCGACGACGCCACCCACAGAACCGGGAGCACACGGTTCACCGCCTCGGCCACCGAAGACGCCGCCCGCGGCTCGATCAGGTAGGCCTCGGGAACGACGGAGGCCATCGCCTCCACGATCACCCTTCCCGAACCTCCCCCGATCCCCGGCCACCCGAACCACGCTGCGGCCGGAACGACCACCGACCCCGCCAACGCCGCCACCCAGACCCACCGGGCCTGCCACCCCAGCACCCGCAGCCCCGCCTCCGCCAGCCACCCCGCACCCCCGAGCAGCCCCGCGACCGCGATGCCGTAAACCAGCCACGACGCCGTCATCGCCCCTCCTCCCCCAGCCGCTCGTCCAGCAGCCGACGCAGTCGCCTCAACTCCTCCTCCCCCAGGTCGCGGTCCGAGACGAGTTGCGTCAGGAGGAGCTCCGGTCGCCCCGCGAAGAGCTTCCGCACCATCCTCCGCAGCGCGCTCGCCCCCGCCTTCTCCCGCTCCACCAGCGGATGGTACCGGTACGCCCGACCCTCCTCCCGATGCCCCACGTACCCCTTCTCCTCCAACGTCCGCAGCACCGTCAGCACCGTCGTGTACGCCAGCTCGTCGGGGAGCCGGCTCTGCACCTCCGCCACCGTCGCCGAGCCCAGCTCCCAGAGCACCGCCATGACGTCCAGCTCCCGATCCGTGAACGAGATCTCCCTCGACATCGATCCTCCTCCTCCGGTCGACGCCCCCGTCCGCTCCGCCGCCCACCTACTACCTTCCTAGTAGCAAGCTACACGACCCTCGTCCGGCTGTCAACTATTTTGTTAGTAGACGGAGCGGATGAAGCGATGGAGCGCCTGCGAAGTCGGGAGAACCGCGGCTCCCCCGCGAGGACCCATCACCGATTCCGAGAGGGGCTGCGCGGCTCGCCCCCTCGCGGACCTCCGGTGCCGCCGGGGCTTCTGGAAGACGATCGGGCATCCGGGGGCGCGAAGGCATCCGGGGGCGCTGAAGCGCCCTCGGGCTCTAGAGAGCTCCGCCGCCCCCGGCCACCGGTGACGGCGCTACCCCCTCCACGCCGCCCAGGCGAGGAGCGTCCAGCCGATCAGGAAGGAGACACCGCCGAAGGGAGTGATGAACGCCGTCCACCGGGGCCCACCCAGGCTCAGGACGTAGAGGCTCCCGGAGAAGAGCAGGATCCCGACCACCAGGAACCACCCCCCGAGCGCCGCGGTCGAGCCCGGCCAGCGGCTCGCGGCCCACGCCGTCGCCAGGAGCGCCAGCGCGTGGTAGAGCTGGTAGCGCGCCGCCAGTTCGTATGTCTCGAGCCGTTCCGGGGTGAGGCGATGCTCGAGGGCGTGCGCCCCGAGGGCCCCGAGGGCCACTCCGAGGAATCCGAAGATGGAGCCGAGGATGAAGAAGACGCGGTCCACGACCAGGCCTCCGTTTCGGGATCGAAAGGAACCATGAGCGCCGGCGGCCCGGCCGACCTCGCCCGCCGCGACGCCAGCGCCGGCGCCCCCGTGGCCGGATCCGCCATCCGGTCCGCCACCCCAACCGCCGTCCGGCTCGACGCCCGGATCGGCGCACGCATCCACTCCCCGTTCGCCGCGTATTCCGCCACGGGCCGCCGCCGACCCGCACAGACTACCCGGCACCGAGCGGGCGCGTCAAGCGATCCGGCGCCTCGCGGCGCCCCTCCGAGGAACCCCGTCGCGGCCCTGGGGGTCTTACTCCCCCGGACCCTTGGACCCCTTGCCCGATGCGAAGAAAGCTCCTCGTCGTCGCCGCCATGGCGCTCGCCGCCGCCGCCACTCTGACCTGCTCCCCCGGTTACGTCGTCCAGGCCGGGATCGAGGAGGCGAAGATCCTCAGCCGGCGCACCCCGATCGACGAGGTCATCCGCGACCCCCGCACGAGCGACGAGACGCGCCGCAAGCTCGAGCTCGTCACCCGGGCCCGCACCTTCGCGCGCTCCCACCTCGACCTCGACGTCGGCGACAGCTACACCACCTACTCCTGGATCGATCGCGACACCCTGGCCCTCGTCCTCTCGGCCGCCCACCGCGACCGCTTCCAGCCCGTCACCTGGTGGTTCCCTATCGTCGGACGGGTCCCCTACAAGGGGTACTTCCACCTCCGGGACGCCGAGCGTGCCGCGGAGAAGCTCCAGCGCCAGGGGTACGACACCTACATCCGCCCGACCGGCGCCTTCAGCACCCTCGGGTGGTTCAACGACCCGGTCCTCCCCACCGTCCTCCGGTACGACGACGTCTCCCTCGTCTCCACCGTGATCCACGAGCTCAGCCACAACACCCTCTTCGTGCCGAGCCACATCTCCTTCAACGAGAGCTTCGCGAGCTTCGTCGGCGATCGCGGCGCGATCGACTACTTCTGCGGCCTCGAGGGCGACGACGGCGAACGCTGCCGCGAGGCGCGCGCCCAGTGGAACGACAACCTCGTCTTCGGCCGCTTCCTCCAAGAGCTCATCGCCGACCTCGAGGCCGTCTACGCCCGCAAGGACCTCACCGCCGAGCAGCGCATCGAGCTCCGCGAGGAGGTCTACGCCCGGGCGCAAGAGCGCTTCGCCCGGGAAGTCCAGCCCCAGCTCTCGACCCCGGGGTACCGCGGCTTCACCCGCCTCCCCCTCAACAACGCCCGGCTCATCGCCATCCGCCTCTACTACGACCGCCTCCACCTCTTCGAGGCCGTCTACCAGCGCCACGACCGCGACCTCCCCACCTCCATCCGCGCCATCCGCGCCGCCACCCGCAACGCCGACGACCCCTTCACCGCCCTCTCCCAACTCGCCGGCACCTGACCCCCCCCCTCGCCCTCCCCCTCAAGCCCGCGCCCGCGCCCGCGCCCGGCCGTCGCCCCCGCACCCCGCCCACGCCCGTCACTCCCCTATCCCAGTCCTCGCCCTCGGCCCCGCCCTCGTTCCCGTCCCCGTTCCCGTCCCCGGTAGTTACCCCCCTACTCCGACACCACCCCCCCATCCCGTTGTACCCCCACCCGTATTCCGCTATACTATAAGGTTCTACCTTGTCATACGGACCTGCACAACGAGCGGCGGAACCCGAGGATGAGCGACGGCAACCGGACGGCGTACGAGCCCGGCGCGATCGAGGAGAAGTGGCAGCGGATCTGGGCCGAGCGGGGGACCAACACCTTCACCGACGACGAGCTCCGTTCGGCCGAGCGGCCCTTCTACAACCTGATGATGTTCCCCTACCCCTCCGCCGAGGGGCTCCACGTCGGCAACATCTACGCCTTCACCGGCGCCGACATCTACGGCCGCTTCCGCCGTCTCCAGGGCGACACCGTCTTCGAGCCGATCGGCTTCGATGCCTTCGGCATCCACTCCGAGAACTTCGCCCTCAAGATCGGCTCCCACCCGATGGAGCTGATCCCGAGGAACGTCGCGAACTTCACGCGGCAGCTCCGGCGCACCGGCGCGATGTACGACTGGAATCACACGGTCGACACGACCGACCCGTCGTACTACAAGTGGACGCAGTGGCTCTTCCTCCAGCTCTTCAAGGCAGGGCTCGCCGAGAAGAAGGAGGCGCCGGTCAACTGGTGCCCCGGGTGCCACACCGTTCTCGCCAACGAGCAGGTCGTCGCCGGCGAGTGCGAGCGCTGCGGCACCGCCGTCGAGCAGCGCTTCCTCTCGCAGTGGTTCTTCAAGATCACGAAGTACGCCCAGCGACTCCTCGACAACCTCTCGTGGATCGACTGGTCGGAGACGACGAAGAAGGCCCAGGAGAACTGGATCGGCAGGAGCGAGGGCGCCGAGATCGCCTTCCCGATCGCGCGGCGCCGCGTCGCCGAGGACCGCCACGAGCCCGCGAAGCTCCACGCCGAGCCGCCGGTCATCCGCGTCTTCACGACCCGTCCCGACACGATCTTCGGCGCGACCTTCATGGTCCTCGCCCCCGAGCACCCGCTCGTCGACGAGCTCGTCACCGACGAGCAGCGGGAGGCCGTCGAGACGTATCGGGCGAAGGTCGCGACCACCGACCTCGTCACCCGCAAGAAGACCGACAAGGAGAAGACCGGCGTCTTCACCGGCGGTTACTGCATCAATCCCGCGACGGGCGAGGAGATCCCCGTCTGGATCGCCGACTACGTCCTGATGGAGTACGGCACCGGCGCGATCATGGCCGTCCCGGGTCACGACGAGCGCGACTTCGAGTTCGCGACCAAGTTCGCGCTCCCGATCAAGCGCGTCGTCGCGGGGGAGGGCGACCACGAGGGGACCCCGCTCCACGAGGCCTTCACGGGCGAGGGCGTGCTGGTCAACTCCGCGCAGTTCAACGGGATGCGGTGGGACGAGGCCAAGCGCGCCATCACCGAGTGGCTCGCCGATCGCAACCTCGCGAAGGTCCGGGTCAACTACCGGCTCCACGACTGGTGCATCTCGCGCCAGCGCTACTGGGGCCCGCCGATCCCGATCATCTATTGCGACGCCTGCGGCGCCGTCCCGGTCCCCGAGGAGGACCTCCCCGTCGTCCTCCCGTACGTCGAGAACTACAAGCCCGACGAGAGCGGGGTCAGCCCCCTCGCCCGCGTCGAGGAGTGGTACCGCGTCCCCTGCCCGAAGTGCGGCGGCGAGGGCCGGCGCGAGACCGACGTCTCCGACACCTTCCTCGACAGCGCCTGGTACTTCCTGCGCTACCCCTCGGCCGGTCGCGACGACGTGCCGTTCGACCCCGAGATCACGAAGAAGTGGCTCCCCGTCGACATGTACATCGGCGGCGAGGAGCACGCGGTGCTGCACCTCCTCTACGCCCGCTTCATCACGATGGTCCTCCACGACCTCGGTCACATCGACTTCGAGGAACCGTTCCGGACCTTCCGCAAGCACGGGCTGATCATCAAGGAAGGCGCGAAGATGTCGAAGAGCCGCGGCAACGTGGTCGTCCCCGACGACTACATCGCCCGTTACGGCGCCGACGCCTTCCGCACCTACCTCATGTTCCTGGGCCCGTACCAAGAGGGCGGCGACTTCCGTGACCAGGGGCTCCAGGGGCCGTTCGGCTTCCTCAAACGCCTCTGGGACACCGTCGTCCCCGTCGAGGAGCTCGGCGCGGGGCCCGTCGAGGGGGCTCTCGAGCAGAAGCTCCACGCCACGATCCGGAAGGTGACCGAGGACATCGCGGCGCTCAGCTACAACACCGCGATCGCCGCGATGATGGAGTATCTCAACGCCGTCCGCGAAGGGGGGCGTCGCGCGAACCGCGCCGAGGTCGAGCCCCTCGTCGTCCTCGTCGCGCCCTTCGCTCCGCACCTCGCGGAGGAGCTCTGGGAGCGGCTCGGCCACGCCGAGAGCATCTTCGAGCGCGCCGCGAGCGTCGGGTACGACCGCGTCGATGGCGGCAACTGGCCGACCTACGACCCCGCGAAAGCCACGGTCGACGTCGTGGAGTTCGTCGTGCAGGTCAACGGGAAGGTCCGCGCGCGCATCCCCGTCGCCCGCGGGATCGGCGAGGATGAGGCGCGCGCCGCCGCCCTCGCCGACGAGAACGTCCGCCGGTTCCTCGACGGCGCGCAGGTGCGGAAGGTCATCTTCGTCCCCGACCGGCTGATCAACCTGGTGGTGGCGTAGACCCGGCCCGGGTCGCGATCGACCGGCTCCGCGAGGCGGAGGTGGAGAGATGCTGCGGCGGCCCGGCCCCTTGGCCGGGCCGCCGCGGTTTACTGCGCGACGACGCGGAAGCGGACCGTGTCCGTCGCCTGCGGGATCACTCGGTGCGCGAGGTCGCCGATCACGGCGACCAGCGTGTACTCCCCCGGCGGAAGGTTGGAGAAAGTATGCTCCGTCTGGGCCTGGCCGAGGTGCACGATGTCGGGCTCGCCCGCCGGGATCGCCTCCCCCTCCGGCGTGGTCTCGCGGTTCAGGAAGAGGTGGTGGTGGCCGGTGTTCGGGCGAGTGTCGCCCGCGGGCGCGATCTCGATGTTCTCCGCCGCGAGCACCACGCGGACGTCGCCGGTCAATTCGGCGCCATCGGCGGGCTCGACGATCCGCACGCGCGCGACCGGCGCGGCGTCGGCCTCCGACGCCTTCGCCGCGACCTCCCGCTCCGCCTCCGCCGTGCCGCCGGCGCCGCACCCCGCCGCCGCGATCAGCATCGCCGCCGACAGCGCCGCGCGGCGCACCCCGGCACCGGGCCCGGAAATCGCTGGTATGAGCCTCATTCGGTTCTCCTCGAAGAGTGCCCGAGTTCCGGTGGCCGACGTTCCACCGTCCCGCCACCGTGCATGGTTCGATCCCCGTATTATATGCGCCCCGGTGCCATCGCGCATAGGAAACCGCTCCGCATCGCCGCGTCGATGACCCCCGAGGCGAGGACCGCCCGCGCCCGGCCGGGTGCAGACGCGGCGGAATCACGCCCGCACCGGGTGCGGAGCTTGCAACAACCGGCGCCACATCCGAACGAGACTTGCACGTGAGCGATCATTCCTCCGACAGCACCCAGCATCCCGGCCGCGGGCCGATGCCGACGATCTCGTCGCTACGCGCCCTCGTCGCCCTGGCCGTGCCGATCATCTTGGCCAACGTCCTCCAGACCTTCTTCCAGCTCACCGACACCTTCTGGCTCGGGAGGCTCGGCGCCGTGGCCGTGGCCGCGGTCTCCCTCAGCTTCCCGATCCTTTTCCTCCTCATCTCCCTCGGCGGCGGCCTCACCGTCGCCGGCACGATCCTCGTGGCGCAGTACTACGGAAAGGGCGAGCCGGATCGGGTCGACCACGTCGCCGCGCAGACCGTCCTCTCCCTGGTCGGAGTCTCCGTCGCCCTCGCCGCGATCGGCTATCTCCTGACCGAACCGCTCGTCGCCCTCTTCGCGCCGGAGCCGGACGTCGCCGCTCCCGCGGCCGACTACCTCCGGATCTCGTTCCTGGGGCTCGTCTTCGTCTTCGCCTACTTCGTCTTCCAGTCCCTGCTGCGCGGGATCGGGCAGGTCCGACTCCCGCTCCTCCTGGTCTTCGGGGCCGTGGTCGTCAACTTCGTGGTCGACCCCCTCTTCATCCTCGGCTGGGGGCCCTTCCCGGCTCTGGGCGTCGCCGGCGCCGCGCTCGCCACCGTCGCCTCCCAGGGCCTCGCCGGCGTGATCGGCATCGCCATCCTCTTCGGCGGGCGGTTCGGCATCCACATCCGCAAGTCCGACCTCCGCCCCGATCTCCCCCTCATCGGCCGCATCCTCCGGCTCGGGATCCCCGCCTCCGTCGAGCAGTCCACCCGCGCCATCGGCCTCTCCATCATGATGCTCCTCGTCACCGGATTCGGGACGACGGTCGTCGCCGCCTACGGCATCGGCATGCGCATCCTCGGGGTCATCATCATCCCGGCGCTCGGCCTCTCCCTGGCGACGTCGACCCTCGTCGGCCAGAGCATCGGGGCCGGGAGCCCCGCGCGCGCGGACGAGACGACCCGGCTGGCCATGCGCATCGGATTCATCGCCCTGACCGCGGTTGGCGCCGCCCTCTTCGTGCTGGCCACTCCGGTCACCCGCTTCCTCATCCCCGAGAGCCCCGACGTCGTGGAGCTCGGCGCGACGTTCCTCCGCATCATGGCGCCGACCTTCGGCTTCATCTCCATCCAGCAGGTCCTGACCGGCGCCTTCCGTGGTGCCGGCCGCACGGTGGTCGCGATGGCGCTGGCCATCATCTCCCTCTGGGTCCTCCAGTTCCCCCTGGCCTTCGTCCTCGCCGAGCGCACCCCTCTCGCCGAGGCGGGGATCTGGTGGAGCTTCCCCATCACCAACGTCGCCGCCGCCTCGATCGCCTGGCTCTGGTTCCGTCGCGGGACCTGGGCGACCCGTGCGCTCACCGAGGATCTGGCCCTCGAAGAGGCCGTGACCCTCGAGGCGATCGCGGACGAGGGGATCGGTTCCGGGTGACCGGGGGCGGTCCGCTCACCGCTCACCGCTCACCCGTCCGCCGGTCCGCCGGTCCGCCGACTCACCGACTCACCGACTCACCGACTCACCGACTCACCGACTCACCGACTCACCGACTCACCGACTCACCGACTCACCGACTCACCGACTCACCGACTCACAGACTCACAGACCCCCCGAACCACCGGCCCGCCGAAACACGGCCCCCACCAGGCCGCCTGCCCACCAGGCATCAGCCCCGCTCATCGGCCGGACACCTGCATCCCGGAAAGCGTCGGCCCCGGCCCCTTGACCCTGACCCTCATTGAGCTATATTTCGGGGCTCGCGCGACGCTCGTTGCAGCGATGCGCGAGGCGCGACAGGACAGCGCCGCGGGGTTGACAGCCCGACCCGATTCGGTTATTATTCTTGTCCTGAACACGACGCGGGGTGGAGCAGTCTGGTAGCTCGCCGGGCTCATAACCCGGAGGTCGCGGGTTCAAATCCCGCCCCCGCTACTGCTCTCGGACACGGTCCGAGTGGTCTCGACCAGGGAGCCGACATGCTGGTCCGACGTCCGCACGCGCGACTTCGCTCGCAGGCCGGCGCCACGAACGCCGGGGCGGACCCGGAATCTCGGTCGGATACCCGCGTCGATGTGGGAGGGACGGAACGGTAGACCCGTTCTCGGACGCCGACTCCGCCCCGCCCGCGCCGCCGAAGTCGGGCGGGTTTTTTATGGCGGTTCGGTCCCGGCCGGTTGCGGACCAGAGATGGTGCGGCCAGGTAGCTCAGTTGGTAGAGCACACGACTGAAAATCGTGGTGTCGGCGGTTCGATTCCGTCCCTGGCCACTGACGGAGCCGCGCGAAAGGGGCAAGTCCGAACCTGTCGAGGGTGAGGGCGCCACCGACCGGCGGCGATAGGTCCGTAGCTCAATTGGTAGAGCACCGGTCTCCAAAACCGGCGGTTGGGGGTTCGAGTCCCTCCGGGCCTGTGAAAATGTGTAGGCCCCCATCGTCTAGTGGCCTAGGACGCCGCGTTCTCAGCGCGGAAACCGGGGTTCGATTCCCCGTGGGGGTATAGAGCGGCTTGGGGGTGTCCCCGGTGGACGGTGCGGCCGTGCCGCCCGCCCGCTCGCGGAGGCCGACACGGATTCGGCTCGCGTAGCTCAGTGGTAGAGCACTCCCTTGGTAAGGGAGAGGTCACGGGTTCAATCCCCGTCGCGAGCTCCTGATGGTGAGGCCCCCATCGTCTAACGGTCAGGACACCAGTCTTTCAAGCTGGCGATCGGGGTTCGATTCCCCGTGGGGGCGTGAGGGCGGAGGGGTTGCGGAGGTCGCGCGAGAGGGCGCGAGAGGACAATGCGGGCGTAGCTCAGTTGGTAGAGCGTCTGCTTGCCATGCAGAAGGTCGCCGGTTCGAGTCCGGTCGCCCGCTCTCGGAGGAAGGGATTCGAGGTGGTCACCCGCGAGGGTCGTCGACACCCGGCCCGGCTCCGGAAACGGACAAGGGGCTGTAGCTCAGCTGGTTAGAGTGCCGGTCTGTCACACCGGAGGTCGCGGGTTCGAGTCCCGTCAGCCCCGTGGCAGAAGAGTTGCTTGACAATCGAGGTCGGAGCGTGGGGCTGTAGCTCAGTTGGGAGAGCGCTGCAATCGCACTGCAGAGGTCAGGGGTTCGAATCCCCTCAGCTCCACTCGCGCTCGGGTGGCGGAACTGGTAGACGCGCAGGATTCAGGATCCTGTGAGGGCTAACCTCGTGTGGGTTCGAGTCCCACCTCGAGCACTCCGTATCGACGCCGGCCACGGCCGGCTCGCGGATTGGATCGCCCACGTGCTGGAATTGGTAGACAGGCTGGTTTGAGGGACCAGTGCCGGCAACGGCGTACAGGTTCGAGTCCTGTCGTGGGCACTCCGGGTGGAACGGGCGCCCGTAGCTCAACTGGATAGAGCGTTGGACTACGGATCCAAAGGTTGGGGGTTCGACTCCTCCCGGGCGCACCTCAGTGCGGTGGGGTACCGAAGCGGCTAAACGGGGCAGACTGTAAATCTGCTGGGCCTTGCCCTACGTAGGTTCGAATCCTACCCCCACCATTCCGTCTCGAGTGGACGGGCGGATCGCCGGGCGCGTAGCTCAGTTGGTTAGAGCGCTACGTTGACATCGTAGAGGTCAGAGGTTCGAGTCCTCTCGCGCCCATGGAGTCGCAGGTCCCCGCCAGAAATCGCCGGTGTTCCCGGCACGGGGCTCGCGGCGAAAGAGTTCGGGGCTGTAGCTCAGTTGGGAGAGCGCCGCAATGGCATTGCGGAGGTCAGGGGTTCGACTCCCCTCAGCTCCATGCGCCCCGGGTCCCGGGGCCGACGCCACCGTAGCTCAGGGGTAGAGCACTCGATTCGTAATCGAGCGGTCGTCGGTTCAAATCCGACCGGTGGCTCTGCGCGGAACGCCGCCCCCCACCGGCGGGTACCGTTCACGGCGGTAAGGTTGACGCGGGAGTAGCTCAGTTGGTAGAGCATCAGCTTCCCAAGCTGAGGGCCGCGGGTTCGAGTCCCGTCTCCCGCTCTGGTGGCGAGGTCGCCACCCACAATGCCCCTTGGTGTAATTGGCAACACGCCTGACTCTGGATCAGGAGAGTCCTGGTTCGAACCCAGGAGGGGCAACTCCGCGCGCCGCCGTGGCGCGCTCCGGAGAGGTGGCCGAGAGGCTTAAGGCGGCGGATTGCTAATCCGTTGGGCCCAAAAGGCCCACGTGGGTTCGAATCCCACCCTCTCCGCTGGACGAGCCGGCGGGATTCGCCTCGCCGTCCGCCGCATGGACGGGTGGCCGAGTGGCTTAAGGCGCACGATTGGAAATCGTGTGGGGTGAATAGCCCTCGTGGGTTCGAATCCCACCCCGTCCGTCTGTCGCGATGAAGTGCCGGGGAGTAGCTCAGCCTGGTAGAGCACTGCGTTCGGGACGCAGGGGTCGCTGGTTCAAATCCAGTCTCCCCGACTGGCATTCACGGGCACCACGCCCGGCCCACCGGATTCCGACCTCGCCAGCCTTGCATCCGGAGGCGTAGTCCTAATTGGTAAGGCACCGCACTCGAAATGCGGCGGGCGCAAGCCCTTGGGGGTTCGAGTCCCTCCGCCTCCGCCTTTGACGTGCAATCACTTGCGGCCCCTCTGTCCCCGCGGACGGAGGGGCCGTTTTGCATCCGGGGGGCGTCCTTGGGGGCGCACGGGTCGCCAATACCGCACCTGCACAAAAATGGTCAATCCTCGCCGCGGGGCAGCCGCGTCCGGCAACTCCATCTCGCCAGCCGGCTTGAGGCCTCCCAAACCTTCACCTCGCCTGCCTGCCGTCTCCGAAGCCAACCCGTGCCCCCCGGGCCCGCACCGCCACTCGGCGTCGACGGTTCGTCGCAACACCGGAGTTCGAGCCGTGGTCGCATCACCGTCGTGCAACGTACCACGCCGTGGCACCGCCGGCGATGAGGCCGCCGGCCAGGGCCATGAGGCTCGGTGCCGGCGAGGTCGGGGCCGTGAGCTCCCTCGGCGCCAGCCGGGCGTGTTGGACCTCGGGGCGTAGCCCCTGGTCGACCTCGCCCTGGTGGCGTGCGAGTTGGAGGACCTCCGCGAGGTGCAGCGCCCGGCGGTCGGTGCCGTGCGCGATCTGCTCGCGGCAGCTGAAGCCGTCGGCGATGACGAGCGTCTGGTCGTCGGCGGCGCGGACAGCGGGGAGGAGGACCCGTTCGCCGGCGGCCATGGAGATGTCGTACTTTTCGCCCTTCTCGAAGCCGAAGGAGCCGGCGAGCCCGCAGCACCCGGAGTCCAGGGTCCGGAAGTCGACGCCGATTCTGCGGAGCACCTCTTCGTCCGCGTGGAAGCCGAGGACCGATTTGTGGTGACAGTGCCCGTGGACGACGGCCTTGCGCTCCAACCTCCCGGGCTCATGCCCGGCGGCATGGTCCACGAGGAACTCGGCGAGGGTGCGGGTCTGTCGCGCGAGTCTCGCGGCGTCGCGGTCGTCGGGGAGGAGGTTGTGCAGTTCGTCGCGGAAGACGGAGACGCAGCTCGGTTCGAGCCCGACGACCGGGGTTCCCGCCTCGATCTCCGGCCGGAGCGCGGCGAGGATGTCGCTGAGCCATCGCTTCGCCGCGTCCAGGAAGCCGAAGTCGTAGAGGGGGCGGCCGCAGCAGAGGAACGGCTCCGGGACGATGACCCGGAACCCGGCGTCCTCCAGCACCTCGGCCGCGGCGGCGAGGGTCTCCGGGAAGAAGTGGTTGTTGAAGGTGTCGGGCCAGAGGATGACGCGGGGGGCGTCGACCCTCGAAGCCCTCCCGCCGTACCCGTACCCGTACCCGTTCCCGCGCCCGTACGGATGCCCGTGCCCGCCGCCGGTCGCCTTGCCCCTCGCCTTCCACCATGCCTTGAAGGTCTGCCGTGCGAAGCGAGGGATGCGCCGCTCGGGCGTCATCCCTGCCGCCGCCCTGGCGAGCGCCCGCAGGCCGGGGGTCTGCGTGGCCAGGTTCGCCAGGCCGGGGATCTTCGATGCGAGCCTCGCCCAACGGGGGATGAGGCCGAAGGCGTAGGCCGAGCGCGGTCTCGGCCGCCCCTCGTAGTAGTGGGACAGGAATTCGGCCTTGTAGGTGGCGACGTCGACGTTCACCGGACACTCGCCCTTGCACCCCTTGCACGCCAGGCAGAAGTCGAGCGACTCCTTGACCTCCTCGCTCTTCCAGCCGTCCTTGATCGTCTCGCCCTGCAGCATCTCGAAGAGGAGGTGCGCTCGCCCGCGCGTGGTGTGCTTCTCCTCGTGGAGCACCATGTAGCTCGGGCACATGGTGCCGCCCCCGTGCTTGCGGCACTCGCCGACGCCGACGCAGCGGAGCGTGGCGAGGGCGAAGCTCCCCTGGTCCTCGGGGAAACGGAAGTGCGTGGTCGGGTTCGCGGGGCGGAAATCCGCCCCGAGGCGCAGGTTCTCGTCGCGGGGGTAGGCGTCGATCTTCTTGCCGGGGTTCATGGCCGCCTGGGGATCCCAGATCGCCTTGAACTCCCGGAAGGCGCGCATCAGCTCTTCCCCGAACATGATCGGCAGGAGCTCGCCGCGGGACTGGCCATCGCCGTGCTCGCCCGAAAGCGAGCCGCCGTACTTCCGTGTCACGATCTCCGCCGCCTCGCGGGTGAAGGCGCGGTACCTCTCGATCCCGGCGGTGCTCTCGAGGTCGAAGTCGATGCGTGTGTGTACGCACCCCTGACCGAAGTGCCCGTAGAGGGTGCAATGGTACCCGTACTTGTCGAGGAGGCGTCGGAGGTCGCGGAGGTAGTCGCCGAGGTGCTCGACCGGGACCGCCGAGTCCTCCCACCCCTCCCACGTCACCGGCTCGCCGGGGACGAAGGCGGTGGCGCCGAGCCCCGATTCACGGATCACCCAGAGTTTGTGCTGCGCGACCGGATCGTCGTAGAGCCGCATCGTCGGCGGGTCGCGGCGCTTCCGGAGTGCGTCCATAATGGCGTTCGCGCGCCCGCGGGCCTCGTCGAGCGTCTCCCCGCCGAACTCGACGAGGAGCCAGCCGCCTCCCTCGGGGAGGAGTGCGACGTCCTCCTGATGGAGCCCCTTCTTCCTCATGTAGTGGACGAGGATGTCGTCCATCCCCTCGAGCGCGATCGGCCGGAACTCCCGGATCTCCGGGACGTGGTCGCCCGCCTCGTAGACGCTGGGGTAGCCGAGGACGAGGAGGACGCGCTCCCGCGGTTTGGGGACCAGGGAGACCGTCGCCTCGAGGATCGTCACGCACGTCCCCTCGGTGCCGCAGAGGGCGCGGGCGACGTGGAAGCCGTTCTCGGGGAGGAGGCTGTCCAGATTGTAGCCCGAGACGCGGCGGATCATCTTCGGGAAGCGCTCGCGGATCCGCTCCGCGTAGCGGTCACGGAGTGCCCTCAGCCGGGCGTAGATCTCGCCCTCCCGCCCTCCCCGGGCGATGATCGCCTCCAGCTCCGCCTCGGACGTCGCGCCGACGCGCAGGCGCAAGCCGTCGTACGTGAGGACTTCCAGCTCCTCGAGGTTGTCCGACGTCCTCGCCCCCGGCCCGTAGAACTCGGAGAGCATGGAATGGGAGCCGCAGGCGTCGTTGCCGATCATCCCGCCGAGGGTGCAGCGGTTGTGGGTGGAGGGGTCGGGGCCGAAGGTCAGCCCGTGCGGCTCGGCGGCGTGCCGCAGGTCGTCGAGGATCGTCCCGGGGAGCACCCGCGCCGTGCGACGCACGGGATCGATGTCGAGGACACCCTGGACGTACTTGCTGAAGTCGACGACGACGGCCACGTTCGCGCACTGCCCGGCCAGGCTGGTCCCCCCGCCGCGGGGGAGGACCGGCGCGCGGTGTCGCCGGGCGATCTCGATCGCGCGGATGCCGTCCTCGACATTCTTCGGGAGGACGACGCCGATCGGGATCTGGCGGTAGTTGGAGGCGTCCGTCGCCCAGAGCGCCCGGTCGCCGGCCTCGAAGCGGACCTCGCCCTCGATGGCGGCCCGGAGATCGGCCTCGAGCGCCTTCACGTCCACGGCGAACGGAGCCAGGAGCTCGGTTCGGAGGCGGGGCAGGGTGTGGATGCGGGTCGCCATGGTGTCTCACCTCACGCGGAAGGGGGCGGCATCCGCAAACTTGAACTCGAGGCCGAGTCCGGGGCTCGAGAGGTCCGGGTGGAGCACGCCGCTCTCGGGGGCGGTCGCGCCGTCGAAGAGCATGCGCTCGATGCGAACGTGGTCGTGGAAGTACTCGAGGTGCCGGACGGGGGGCGCGGCCAGGCAGGGGTGCAGGTGGACGGCCGGCGCGGTGTGGGCGGAGAGCGGGAGATCGTGCGCCGCGCAGACCGCCGCGGCGTTCAGGAACCCCGTGATCCCGAGGCAGCGCGTCGCGTCGGCCTGGAGCACGTCCACGGCCCCGGCCTCGAGGATCCGCCGCAGGTCGCGGGGGTCGTAACCGTACTCGCCTACGGCGATCTCCATCCCCGCCGGCGCCCGGTCGCGGATGAGGCGGAGCCCCTCCAGGTCATCGGCTCCGACCGGCTCCTCGAACCAGGTGACGCCATAATCCGCGAACGCGTGGGCGAAGGCGAGGGCCTGCTTGCGGTCGTAGGCGCCGTTGGCGTCGACGAAGAGCTCGGCCCCCTCGCCGATCGCCTCGCGGGCGATGCGGACCCGTTCCAGGTCGGCCTCGGGGTCGCGCCCCACCTTCATCTTGACGCGTCCGATCCCCTGTTCGACCCACCCGCCGAGCTGCGAACGGAGTCGTGCCGCGTCGTAGCTGGTGAAGCCGCCGCTCCCGTAGACGGCCACCCCATCGCGGACGCGGCCGAGAAGGTCGCAGAGGGGGAGTCCGAGGAGTTTCGCCTTGAGGTCCCAGAGCGCGACGTCGACCGCGGCGATGGCCGTGGCGGCGAGCCCGGGGCGACCGATGTTCCGGACCTGCCGGACCATGGCCCCCCACGCGGCCGGGATGGAGAGCACGTCTCCGCCCCGGACGACCGGGGCGAGCAGGTCGTCGATCAGGGCGGCGGCGGAGGCGTGGGTGTAGCTGTAGCCGATCCCGGTCTCGCCCCCCGCCGTCGCCTCGACGAGCACCAGGGTCGTGGAGTCCCAGCGGAGGGTGCCGTCCGACTCGGGCGCATCGGTCGGGATCGTGTAAGCCGATGCCTCGACGCGCTCGATCGCGATGCCGCCCTCGAGCGCCGGCACGGCTACCGTTCCTCCACCTCTCCACCCTTCCCCGGGAGGTAGCTCTCCACCATGTCCTTGGTGGTCTGCTTGAGCATCCGCCAGGATCGGGGGTCGCCCTTCACGATGGAGATGGTGTAGTTCTTGGCCTGCTGCAGGGTGATGTGGGGCGGGAGCGGCGGGACCTCGGGGTCGGTCAGCGCGTCCACCACCACCGGCCGGTCGGCGGCGAGGGCTTCCTCGAGGCCGGACACGACATCTTCGCGGTGTTGCAGCGCGATCCCGCGCAGCCCGATGCTCTCGGCGTAATGCGCGTAGTCGAAGGCCGGCACGTCCTGCGACGCCTCGAACTTCGGGTCGCCCGCGAGCACTCGCTGTTCCCACGTCACCTGGTTCAGGTCGCGGTTGTTGAGGACGAGGACGAGGAGGCGAGGATCCTCCCACTCCCGCCAGTACTTGGCGACCGTGATCAGCTCGTTCAGCCCGTTCATCTGCATGGCGCCGTCGCCCACGCAGGCGATGACCGGGCGGTCCGGGTAGGCGAACTTGGCCGCAATGGCGTACGGCACGCCGGGTCCCATCGTCGCCAAGTTCCCCGAGAGCGAGGCCATCATCCCCCTGCGGATCTTGAGGTCCCGGGCCCACCAGTTCGCCGAGGAACCGGAATCCGCGGTCAGGATGCAGCGGTCGGGGAGCCGTGACGAGAGCTCCCAGAAGACGAACTGCGGATTGATCGGCTCCGCCTCGTTCATGGCCCGGCGCTCGAGCACGGTCCACCACTCGCGGTTCCATGCTTCGATCCGCTCCCTCCAACGGCGATCCACCTTCGGCTCGAGGAGCGGGAGGAGCGCCCGGAGAGTCTCCCGACTGTCGCCGCAGAGTGCGACCTCCATGGGGTAGCGCAGGCTCAGGTTGCGGGGGCGGATGTCGATCTGGACGCCCCGTGCCTGCCCCTCCTTCGGGAGGAACTCCGCATAGGGGAAGCTCGTCCCGATCATGAAGAGGGTGTCGCACTCCATCATCAAATCCCAGCTCGGCTTGGTGCCCAGCAGGCCGATCGCGCCGGTGACCCAGGGGAGGTCGTCGGGGAGGACGGCCTTTCCGAGGAGGGCCTTGGCGACGCCCGCGCCCAGGCGCTCGGCCGTTTCCATGACCTCGTCGGAGGCGTGGAGCGCGCCGGCGCCGACCAGCATCGCCACCCGCTCCCCCGCGTTGAGGACGTCGGCCGCGCGGCGGATGTCCTCGTCCCTCGGGATGACGCGCGGCGCCGTCCAACCGATCCCGCTGAAGGTGGCGCCGTGGACTCGGGGCGGGTTCTCGACCGCGTCCATCTCCTGCACGTCGATGGGGAAGATGATGCAGGTGACGGTCTGTTCGGCCGCGGCGATCCGGACGGCCCGGTCGACGAGATGCCGGGCCTGCTCGGGTGTGGAGCAGAGCTCCACGTACTCGCGGGCCACGTCCTTGAAGAGCGTGGTGAGGTCCACCTCCTGCTGGTAGCTGGCGCCGAGCCCGATCGTCGCCTGCTGCCCCACGATGGCGACGACGCCCCTGTGGTCCATGGCCGCGTCGTAGAGGCCGTTGAGGAGGTGGATCGCGCCGGGCCCCGACGTCGCCATGCAGACGCCCACCTCGCCCGTGAACTTGGAGTGCGCACAGGCCATGAAGGCGGCCATCTCCTCGTGCCGCACCTGGATGAAGCGCACCCGGTCCTTGTGGCGGTCCAACGCCCCCATGAAGCCGTTGATACCGTCCCCCGGGTAGCCGAAGATGCGGTCGATGCCCCAGTCGGCCAGGCGGTTGATCACGAAGTCACTGACGGTCTGGCCCATGGAGTTCCTCCGGTCTCAGTCCCCGCCCGCGAAGGCGATCGTGCTGAGGAGCGCGTTCTCGGCCTGTCGGGAGTCGAGCCTCGTGTGCTGGACGACGACGGGCACGTCCGACTCGATCAGGCTCGCGTAGTCGGTGCCTCTCGGGATCGGCTCGGGGTCGTCGAGCTCGTTGAAGCGCACGTGAAGGGTCCGGCGGGCCGGTACGGTCAGCCGATACGGACCGACGGGCTCCCGATCGGTGAAGTAGACGGTGATCTCGACGTGTGCGTCCTGGTCCCCGGTGTTGAGGAAGCACACGGCCTCGTGGCTCTCCATCTCCGGTGCGGGGCCGTGGCTCCAGCCGGGAATGTATCCGTCGGCGATCGCCCAATGCCTGCGTCCGATCGGTGCGGTCATGGACCCCCGGCTGGTGTCGAGGGGCGATGGACGGCCGTGTGGACGGGTCGGCCGAATCGTCGGCCGTGGCCGCAGAGGGCGTGCCAGGTACGCGAGGGCCGCGGGCGGTCCAACGGGACGCGGCGGACGTCCGGTGGACTACCCAGGATGCTGGCCCGCACGCGTCCGAGCGCCTCGGCCCCCTGCCCCAACGGCGGGCTTCGGAGCTTTCCGGAGTGACCGGAGGATCGGTCTCCGTGTCGCCTACCGGGCCGGAGAGATCGGGTCAGCGGGCATACCACTCGATCACCGCCTTGATCTCGTCCGCGGAGTGACGGTGCAGCGCGTCGGGCGCGTCTTCGGGAGAGAAGCGATCGGTGATCAGGCGCTCGAGGTGCCCAGGCCAGCGCAGTTGAGCCAGGACCAAGTCGTCGACGGCCAGCTGGAAATGGCCTCGTGCCGCGTTCACGCTCCCGATCATGACCTGGTTGTCCAGGACCAGGTCGCGCGCCAGGTCGCAGGCGGGGAGCTGCGCCACGCAGTGGCCCGCGGGGATCCCGGTCAGGACGTAGACCCCGTTGAGGGCGAGCGCCTCGAGGAGGTTGAAGGCCAGCCGCGGCGCGCCGGTCGATTCGAAGAGGAGCTCCATGGGCCCGAGCTTCGTGGCGATCTCCTCGGCCGGGAGGGTCCGGCCATCCACGTAGCTCCCGCCGATGTGCTCGAGCCACCGGGGCCGGGGGGTATCCGGGTCGACGATGTCCAGGCCGTGGACCTCGGCGCCGCGGAGCACGAGGACCATGGCGGCGAGGAGTCCGATGGGCCCGAGTCCCGCCACCAGGCAGCGGCGGCCGTGGAGCCAGTCGGGGGTAGCGGAGGCGGCGGGGAGGCGCGCGAACTGGATGCGAACCGCCTCGTCGATGGCCTTTTCCACGATCGAGAGCGGTTCGGTCAGGACGCCGATGGCGGCGATCTCTCCGGGGATGCGCACCACGTACTCCTCGCGATCGACGACGTACTCGGCCTGGAAGCCGTCGAGCCCGCGGATCCCGCGCTCCCGGAACTCGCCGGTCAGGCACATGTCGGAGCGGTTCATGGCGCAGGGGAGACAGCGGCCGCAGCCGCGTCGCACGGTGAAGACGGCCAGGTCGCCCGGTCGAACGCGGGTCACCGCAGAGCCGGTCTCCACGACCTCGCCCAGGATCTCGTGGCCGAGGACCAATTCGGTCCGACCCTCCGGCGCCTCCGCCCTCCCACCGCTGGCCTCCTCCCGATCGGTCCCGCAGATCCCGACCTGGAGGGTTCGCACCTTGACCTCGTCCGGTCGGGCGATGACCGGATCGGGGCGTTGGACCACTCGAACCGTCGAGGTGCCTGGAGTGATCACGATGGCGTTCATGGTCCGGTTCTCCCCTTTGCGGCTGGCCGCGCTCGAAACGGAACCGACGCTCCCGATCGGCTCTTGGCCGCGGACATGTGCGATCAAACCACGCGGCACGCCCCCCGGCGGCGGCCGACGACAGACCTCGTGTCCACGTGAACAGCGATCGACGCGCACGCATCCCCGACCCGAAGCATCGCCCTCCGCAGGGGCCGAACCGCTCCGGTCTGGCGGCGGGGCCGGCCGCGAGCGAGGTCACGAGGTCCGTTGGGCTCCGCCACCTCGTCGAGCGTCCCACGGAGGAGGACCGCCGCTGCGGGGGGCGGCGGGGTGAGTGCGCCGACGCCGGACCGCCTTGTCCAGGGCGTCGACCGCGAGGACGGCGGGCGCCGCGAGGAGCGCGACGATCCACCCCGCGACCGTGGGCGGCGCCTGCCCGAGGACCCGAGCGAGCGGGGGCGCGAACACCAACGAAGCCGCGATGAGCAGATCGACCGACACGGCGATCACGAGGAGGCGATTGCCGAGCCAGCCCAACGCCCCCGGCCACTCGACTTCGCTGCGACAGGCGAAGGCGTTCGCGGCCTGACCCAGCACCACGGCCGCGAAGGAGGCGCCGGAGGCCGCGAGCAGGACCGCGCCCTTGGGAAACGCCTCGCCGGGCCGCCACCCGGCCGCCAGGAATGTGGCGAGGAAGGCGAGCATCGCCATGACCGCCTCGACGGGCCCCAGGACGGCGAAGACGCGGCGGGCCACCCCCCGGTCGAGGATGTGCCCCCTCGGCGGGGGAGCATCGAGCGTCCCCTTCACCGGCGGCTCCGCGCCGAGCGCCACGGCCGAGAAGGTATCGGTGCCGACGTCCAGCGCGAGGACCTGGAGGACGCCCAACGCCAGGGGGATGCGTCCTCCCGAGAGGGCCCACACGATGAACGGCGTGACTTCCGCCACGTTGTCGGTCAGGTGGTACGTGAGGAAGCGCCGCACGTTGGCGTACGTCGCCCTGCCCTGCTCGATCGCGGCGACGATGGTCGAGAAGTCGTCGTTCAGGAGGACCAGGTCGGCCGCCTCCCGGGCCACATCGGTCCCGGTCTTCCCCATGGCGACCCCGATGTCGGCGGCCTGGAGCGCGGGGCCGTCGTTGACCCCGTCCCCCGTCATGGCGACGACGTGCCCCCGGTGCCGGAGCGCCTTCGCGATCCGGAGCTTGGTCTCGGGATCGACGCGGCTCACCACGATGCCGTCGTGGTCCAGCAGGGCGCCGAGCGCCTCATTGTCCTCGGGCAGCTCGTTCCCGAGAACGACGAGCGCCGCCGGGCCGAGGAGCCCCACCTCACGGGCGATGGAGCGGGCCGTGGCCGGGTGATCACCGGTGATCATCGCCACCTTGATCCCGGCGCGGCGGCACGCGGCGATGGAGTCGGCGGCGGCGGGGCGGGGCGGGTCCTCGAGCCCGACGAGCCCGAGGAGCTCCAGGTCGCGCTCCGCATCCCCGGCGCTCCGCGGCTCCTCGCCCGAGGCGAGCGTTCGCGACGCCACGGCGATGACGCGCAGGCCGCGCCCCGTCAGGTCCTCGAGCGCCGCATCCGCGCCCGCCTTGGAGCGGCAGAGGGGGAGGATCGCATCGGGGGCGCCCTTCACCAGGACGCGATCCCCGGCCACGACCGACATGCGGCGGCGGCGAGGGTCGAAGGGGAAACGACGACGGTCCGGCTCGGCCCCGCGATCGTGATCCATGTCCAGGCCGATACGACGGGCGAGGGTGTCGAGGGCGGCGTCCATCGGATCGCCCTGGGCGACCCAGCGCCCCTCCTGCTGGATCGCGCGGCCCGTCGAGGCGCGCGCGGCGACCCGCGCGACGTTGCGCACCGCCGGCTCCGCGCCCGACCCGTCGTACTCGATCTTGCCTTTCGGCTCGTAGCCGGCACCGTGAATCCGGGCCCGCCCCGCCGGAGTCCACACCTCGACCACCGCCATCTCCCCCGTCGTCAGCGTTCCGGTCTTGTCGGTGCAGATGAAGGTGGTCGACCCGAGCGTCTCGACCGATTCGAGGCGGCGGACGAGCGCGTCCTTCTTCGCCATTCGCTGCGCGCCCATCGCCAACGAGAGCGTGACGGTGGGCAGCAACGCCTCCGGCACCAGCGCGACCGTGATGCCGATGGCGAAGATGAAGCCGTCGCTCGGCGGGATCCCGACCAGCAGCGCGACGCCGAAGAAGGCGATCCCGATGCCGAGGGCGATCGCGGCGATGATCCGGACCACCCGGTGGAGCTCGCGTGCGAGTGGACTCCTCGGGCGTTCCCCGGCCCGGGTCAGGCGGGCGATTCCGGCCAGGCGGGTCCGGTCCCCCGTGGCGATGACCGTCGCCCTCCCCTCGCCCTCGGTGATGAAGCTGCCGGCGTAGACCTCGGCGCCGGCCTCGGCGGCTGTCGGAGCGCTCTCGCCGGTCAACGCCGCGGTGTTGACCTGGAGGGCCTGGGCATCGACCAGCCGGATGTCGGCGCTGACCCGGTCGCCGGGGCCCAGGAGGACGACATCGCCCCTCACCAGGTCCCGGGCCTCGATCTCGACCTCCTGACCGTCGCGGATGACCTTCGCGCGGCGAGGGAGCAGCTCGCGGAGCCGCTGGGCCGCCCGCTCCGCCCGGTACTCCTGGATGAAGGCCACCACGCCGTTGATCACGATGACGACGAAGATCGCCACGCCCAGGGCCGGCATCCCCGCCAGGAAGGCGAGCCCGCCCGCGACCCAGAGCAGTAGCGCGAAGAAATGCACCATCTGCCCCAGGAGCTGCCGCCAGGCCGGCGGGCCGGCAGGGGCCGGGAGAATGTTCGGCCCGTCTCTTCGGAGTCGCTCCTCGGCTTCCTGCCGCGTCAATCCCCGAGCGCCTTCGGAGGGTGGGGCCGGCGGCTCGCCACCCGGCTTCGCGGGGCCGCCGGAGTCTCGCTTCATCCCCCCACCCGCGGCACGCGACGCCCCTCGACCCTCGGACGACTCTGGTGGTTCAGACTGCGGCGCCGGCCCCTCCGCGTTACTTTTCATGTCCAAAGGCCGAACGTCCCCATGGGCGAAGAATTCACGCCGCCGTAGGCACGGTCCCGGTTCCATTGGGCACCGGTCGCGGGTTCCCGCGAACGCGGGTGCAGGCCGTGCGACGGGGCGCGACCGGTCGAGTGCAGAATCGGGACCGAACGCGCCCACTTCGGCGGGCGCGACGGGGCGAGGCAAGGAGAGAGAGCACGACCGGGGCGGTGTACCCGTAAACCGTCCGCGGCAAGGCGAGGAGGCGAGGATGAGCGATCGAGACGGCACGCCCTTCGACCCGGGGTACGGGATTGCGCCGCCGGGATACCGCCTCCCGGCGGGCACACGGCCGGGCCGGGTCCGCCTCCAGGTGGCGGATCTCGACCGCTCCCTCGCCTTCTACGAGCAGGTCCTGGGGTTCCGGGTGATCGACCGCGCACGCCGGCGGGCATCGCTCGGGTCCACCGGCGGGGCCGGCTCGCTCGTCGAGCTCGTCGAGCGCCCGGGCGCCTCACCCGTCCCGCCGCGGGGACGGCTGGGCCTCTACCACTTCGCGGTCCTCCTCCCCGACCGCGCGACGCTGGGCCGTTTCGTCCGGCACCTGATGGAGCTCGGCGCGCGCGCGGGCACCGCGGACCACCTCGTCAGCGAGGCGCTCTACCTCCAGGACCCCGACGGCCTGGGGATCGAGGTCTACGCCGACCGCCCGCGCTCGGAGTGGCGGCACCGGGACCGGCAGCTCGTCATGGCGACGGAGCCGCTCGACCTCGCCGACCTGGTCCGCGCAGCGGGGGACGCACCGTGGGTCGGACTGCCGCCGGGGACGACGATCGGCCACCTCCACCTCCACGTGGGCGACCTCGAGCGCGCCGCGGCTTTCTATCACGATGCGGTCGGCCTCGATCTCGTCGTCTGGAGCTACCCCGGCGCGCTCTTCCTCTCGGCCGGGGGGTACCACCATCACCTCGGGGTGAACACCTGGGCCGCGGGCGCGCCGCCGGCCGGCGAGGGGGACGCGCGGCTCCTCGAATGGGAGCTGCGGGTCCCCACGGCGGATGACGCGGACCGCGCACTCGCGAGCGTGGGGGCGGCGGGGTACGTCGTCGAGCGGGACGACGATGGCGGCATCGTCCGCGACCCCTGGGGCACGGCGCTGCGGCTCCGCGGCCCCGAGCCGCTCTCAGTCCCCGACCCCGGCGTGGACCTCCTCCGGTACCCGTAGGCGACTGCGGCGGTACCCGTACGCGAAGTAGATGATCAATCCGATCGCGAGCCAGGCCCCGAAGCGGAGCCAGGTGAGCGCGGGGAGCTGGAGCATGAGGAACCCGCACGCGACGATCGCCCCCGGCGCGACGAGCCAGACGAGGGGCGTCCGGAACGGCCGATCCCGCTCCGGCTCGCGGATCCTCAGGACCATGACGCCGATCGCGACGAGGACGAAGGCGAAGAGGGTCCCGATGTTCGTCAACTCGATCACCTCGTTGATGTTCGCGAAGGCGGCGAACGCGGCGACGGCGATCCCGGTGGCGATCGTCGTCCGGTGGGGCGTACGGTAGCGCTCGTGAAGCCCTGCGGCCCACGGGGGGAGGAGCCCGTCGCGAGCCATCGCGAAGAAGATCCGGGGCTGGCCGAGCTGGAAGACGAGGAGGACGGACGCCATGGAGATCACGGCGCCGACCGCGATGATCCCGGCGGCCCAGCTCTGACCGCGTGCGGCGAAGGCGCTGGCCAGGGGATCGGCGGTCCCGTGCTGGTCCCAGGGGACGAGCCCGGTCATGACCAGGGTCACCGCGATGTAGATCAGCGAGGTGACGACGAGCGACCCGATCATCGCCCTGGGAAGGTCGCGCTGCGGATTCCTCGCCTCCTCGGCGGCCGTCGAGACCGCGTCGAACCCGATGTACGCGAAGAAGATCAATGCGGCGCCGGTAAAGACGCCCTGCCAGCCGTTCGGCATGAAGGGCGACCAGTTCGCCGGCTCGACCCAGAAGGCCCCGACCACGGTGAAGAGTCCGAGGATCGAGAGCTTCAGCACCACCATGACGGTGTTGGCCCAGGCGCTCTCCCGGATTCCGATGACGAGGACCCAGGTGATCACGGCGACGATCAGCACGGCCGGGAGGTTGAAGATGATCGGAATGCCGAAGAGGTGCGGCGCCTGGATCCATGCCTGGGCGGCATCCGCCATCGAGCCCGTGAGCCCCGGATCGGCCTGTGCCGCCAGGAAGGCCTGGTGCGCGGTGCGGGGGTCGGTCACGAGCCACGCCGGGAGTCCGAGCCCGAACCCCTCGAGGAGCGTCTGGAAGTACGCCGACCACGAGACCGCGACGGCGACGTTCCCGACCGCGTACTCGATGATCAGGTCCCACCCGATGATCCACGCCACGAGCTCGCCCAACGTCGCGTAGGCGTAGGTGTAGGCGCTCCCCGCTTTCGGGATCATGGCCGCGAACTCGGCGTAGCAGAGCGCGGCGAATCCACAGGCGATCGCGACCAGCACGTACGAGAGGGTGAGGGCCGGCCCCGCGCCGAGGTGGTTCGGCCCCCCGGCGACCGCGGTCCCCGCACCCGAGAAGATCCCGGCCCCGATGATCGCGCCGATTCCGAGTGCCGTGAGCTGCCAGGCACCGAGGGCGCGGTGCAGCCCTGGCCCGGTTTCCTCCCCGGCCACGGCGATCGGCTTCCTTCGAAAGAGTTGGCGAATCTCCACCGTTCGACCCCCCTGGGATCCGGTTTGCGTGACGGGCACCGGCCCGTTTCTTTGGCCGGTACCGGGCGGACGCTCGGCCCGCCGCGAGCGGGCCCGCGAACGCGATAAAATGGCGGGGGCGTCGCCTCGATGCCAATCGCGCGAGGCGACGCCTCCCGACCTATCTCCATGTTGCTCGGGGCCGGTTCACGGCAGGACCGACCCCAGGACCTTCACTCCCGCCCCCCGCGCCGCGTCCATCGCCGAGATGACCTCCTGGTAGACGACGTCGCCGTCCGCCTTGATGAAGAGCACCTTGTCGGGACGGTTGGCGTAGATCTCCGTGAGCCGCTGCATGAGCTGACCCTTGGCGACCGGCTGGGTGTTGATCGAATAGTTGCCGTTCGCGTCGATCTCCAGGATGATCCGGGGCGCGGGGTCGCCCGGCTGGTCCTGCCTCTCGACCGGCAGCTGCACGTCGATGCTCTTCTGCATGAGCGGCTGCGCGATCATGAAGATGACGAGGAGGACGAGCAACACATCGATCATGGGGGTGACGTTCATGTCCGAGATGTTGCCCCCGTTCCCCCCTCCTACCTGCATGGCCATACGGCCCTCTCCTTCCTCAATGGGGTTCCATCGATCGCGCTACTCGTCTTCCGGCGATTTCGTGCCCGGCTTCTGTTCCGTGACGGCCGCGACGACGCGGGCCCCCGCATCGCGCGCCAGCTTCATGGCCGTGAGCATCTCCTCGTACTTCACGCTACGGTCCGCCTTGACGAAAAGCACCTTGTCCTCGGGACGCGCGGCGAATTCGGCCTGCAGCAGAGTGAACGCATCCTCCCTCCGGATCGGGCGGTCGTTCAGGAAGTAGTTCCCGCGCGCATCGATCCCGAGGACGACGCGATCGTTCATCTCGGGCCTCGGCTTCAGATACTCCCCTTCCGGGAGCTGTCCGACGCCCGCGAGGATGGCCGGGGTGGCGACCATGAAGATGATCAGGAGAACCAACATGACGTCCACCATCGGCGTCACGTTGATCTCCGACATCACGTGGGAGCGCCCACCCGACGGAGTCGACATTCCCATGACACTCCCTCCGCTCGAATGGTCGGGGGAGGGCGGCGCGTCAGTGCGCCGCCCCCTCCATCGCCGCGCCTTGGCTTCGACGGGTGAACTTCCCCTCGTACCGGAGGACGAAGTCCAGGAACTCCTTGGTCGCGTAGGTCATCTCCGTCGAGATGAACTCGATGCGGTTGAGGAAGTAGTTGTAGAGCCACACCGCCGGGAGCGCCACGCCGATCCCGATCGCGGTCGTGATCAGCGCCTCGGCGATACCCGCCGAGATCGCGCCGAGCCCGCCGCTGCCGGCGGTCGACATGGCGGAGAACGAGTTGACGACGCCCATCGTGGTGCCGAGGAGCCCCACGAAGGGAGCGGTGGCCCCCGTCGTGGCGAGGACGCTGAGCCCACGCCGGAAGCTCGTCAACTGTTCCAACGTGTTGAGCTCGATGGTGCGCTCGACGGATCCCAGGTCGACGGCGGAGAGCTCGCCGTCGCGCCCGAGATCGCCGAGGTGGACGAAGACCCGCTTGAAGGCGTTCGCGAGGTGGCTCCGGGGGTGCCCGGCGACGAGCTTCTCCGCCGTGACGAAGTCGCCGTTGGCCAGAGCCTTGGAGAACTGAGGCGAGAAGGAGAGCGTCGCCCGGCGCGAACGGGCGAGCTGCACCCACTTGGCGAACGCGATCGTCAGCACGTAGATCGACATGCCCAGCAGGAGGAAGACGATCCCGCGGGCGAACCAACCCATGTGGCCCCAGAGTTCCATCAACGACATGTTCATGGTGTAGCTCCCCTTCGCATGGTAGTTCCGTTCGCCTCATCGCGAACGGATGGTCTTGTTCTGTCGGGCGCCGGTCCGATCCCTTCCGATCGAGATCGGGCGGCGAGGCCCATCACTGCGTACGGAACGTGATCGGGATCTCCACCCACACCATGACCCGCTGGTCGCGGTTGAGGGCGGGGGAGAACTTCATGACCGCGGCGACCTTCGGCGCCGCTTCGTCCAGCGCCTCGTGCCCGCTCGATCGCTGCAGTTGGGTGCGCACCACGTTCCCCTCCTCGTCGATGAGGAACCAGAGGACGACGGTTCCGCCGATCCCCGCATCCCTGAGGAGGGGCGGGTAGTGGCGGGCGAGGGCGCGCGCGACCTCGTCGCGGTTCTTCAGCTGCGGGCGCACCGTCATGGGGGTGAAGGATGGCGCCGCCGTGATGTCGTCGGGCGGAGCCTGCTTCTCGTTCGGGTCGCCATCCGCGCGACCGCCCTCGATCCCCTCACCCGTGAAGTCCATCTCCCGGATCTGGAGGCCCATGTCCGGCGGAGGGATCTCCGGCGGAATGAACTCCGGGGGGGCCAGGGTTTGGAACCCCTTCGGCACGTTGGCCACCGCGACGGGCGGCGGAGGCGCATCGGGCGGCGGGGGCGGCGGCGGGGGCGGCGGGGGAGGCGGCTCCTCCTCGAGCTGGAAGAGCGTGATCTGTTCCTCCTCCTCCTCGGGCCGCTGGGCCATCGCCAGGGTCGCCCAGACGAGCCCCGAGATCACGCCGGCGTGGATGAGGAGCGACACCACCGTCGCGGCCCCTCGCCGCTCCTTCTTGGGCCGGCTGGCGAGGAGGTTCCCGAACAACTCCCGATCCGCAGAGGGGTCGGGATGGTCGTTCTTCGTCATGCAATCCACCTTTCTCCGGTGAACGGATCGGCGGACCGACCCTGCGTGCGGCGCCCTGCGCGGGCGCAGGTCAGAGTCGGGCCGGGCGACGCCCCCGATCGACGGGAGCGGCGCAAGCCGAAAACCGCAGGTGTCGCGACACCTGCGTTCGTCGGCGCGTACGGCGCCGACGCCGAGGGCTTTCTTTCAGGCGGATGCCGGCGGTGGGATGACGCTTCGGTAGGCGACGTGCCCGAACCGAGCCAGTGCGAGTTCGAGGGCGAAGTCGAGGTAGGCGATCGCGGCCATGCGGGCGCGGCTCGCGATCGCGCCCGGGGAGCGCCGGTCCGCGGGACCCGTCAGCTCGGTGCCGTGGCTGCGGGAGGAATGGCGCTGCGCCGTGGCCGTCGAGATTTCGATCGGTCCCAGGGCGGGACCGTTCTCCTGCGCGAACGCTTCGGAAGTCGGGAAATCCGGTTGGGTGAGGGCCACCGACGATGCGGCCGGGGCGGAGTCCTCGACCCCTGCCGCGGCGGTTGCACAGACGTGCCCGTGTGCTTCCAGCGCCGCACAGGCGATGGCCAGCAATAAGACGAGCAGGGGCACAACCGAGGATCGAGGATGCCGCAATGTACCCACCGGAGGAGGTTCCGGGGCGCCGCGGCGCCTCGGAACGCGGCCAAAGAATTGGATGTATGAGTGGACAATACCGACCGCCTCAATGCGCGTCAACCCCGTGGGGAGCCTCGGCGACCGCACCCGCCACGGTCGAGGCGGCCGATTCTCGCCATCCGGGGGTGCGATGGGGCAAGGGCGGGAGCCCCGACACCATGAACGTGTCGGGGTTGCAATGCGTCCGGTCGCTCCGGATATTCCGCCGATCAACCTGACAATCCACCGAAACCACCGACCGCCGCCGCATGTTCATCGTCGACCGTATTTTGCTGATCGTGGCGATCTTGATCCTCGTCGGGATCGCCTCCAGCAAGTTCTCGTCCCGTCTCGGCCTGCCGGTGCTGGTCCTCTTCATGGTCGTCGGCATGCTCGCAGGATCGGACGGGATCGGGGGGATCGAATTCGAGAACTACGGGCTCGCGCACGGGATCGGTACCGTCGCCCTCGCGATCATCCTCTTCGACGGAGGGCTCCGGACGACTCTCGAGGCTTTCCGGTTGGTGCTCGCCCCGGCCGTGATCCTCGCGACACTGGGGGTGCTCGTCACCGCGCTGATCACCGGCGCGGCAGCGAGCTGGATCGCCGATGTGCCCCTGCTCCACGGGTTACTCTTGGGGAGCATCGTCGCATCGACCGATGCGGCGGCGGTCTTCGCCGTCCTCCGCGGGAAGGGCGTCAACCTCGAGAAGCGGATCGCCTCGCTCCTCGAGGTCGAGAGCGCGTCCAACGATCCGATGGCGATCTTCCTCACCGTCGGCGTGCTCCAGATCCTCCTCGGGCAGGTCGAACCGGGCGTCGGGCTCATCCAGCTCTTCCTGCTCCAGATGGGCGTGGGTGCCATCGTCGGTCTTGTCGTCGGAGCGGCGGCGGTCTGGACGATCAATCGGGTGAACCTCGATGCCGCGGGGCTCTACCCCATCCTCGCGACCGCCGCGGGGCTCCTCACCTTCGGCATCGCGGCCAACCTCGGGGGGAGCGGCTTCCTCGCGGTCTTCATCGCGGGGATGATCATCGGCAACAGCCGGATCGTCTTCCAGCAGGGAATCCTGCGCTTCCACGACGGGGCGGCGTGGCTCAGCCAGATTGCCATGTTCGTCCTCCTCGGACTCCTCGCCTTCCCCAGCCGCCTGGCCGACGTGGCGACGCAGGGGCTCCTCGTCGCCACGGCGCTGGTCTTCGTGGCCCGCCCCGTGGCCGTCGGCGTGGTGCTCCCCTGGTTCGGCTTCAATCTCCGGGAGATCGCCTTCGTCTCCTGGGTCGGTCTCAAGGGCGCGGTCCCGGTCGTCCTCGCCACCTTCCCGCTCCTCATGGGATTGGAGGGCGGAGAGGCGATCTTCGACATCATCTTCTTCGTGGTGCTGGTCTCGGCATCCCTCCAGGGGTGGACGCTCCCGCCACTCGCGAGGCTCCTCGGCCTCCAGGTCCCGCCGCCCCCCGAACCGCCGGTGACGCTCGAGATCACATCGCTCAAGGATGTGGAGGGCGACATCGTCGAGTATACGGTCACGCCCGACTCCCGCGCGGCCGGCGCGGCGATTCGCGACCTCGCGCTACCGGAGGGGGCGGTGGTGGCGATGATCGTGCGCGACCACGAGGTCATCCCGCCGCGAGGAAGCACGCGGGTCGAGCCGGGCGACCACGCCTTCATCGTGATCCGGCGGGAGGTCCGGCCGCTCGTCGACCGGATCTTCGCCCGCGGCGTCGTTGATTCGGTCGAACCGGTCGGTCCCGGAGCCGTCCCGCCGGAGCAAGGCGCCCTGGAGAGCCCCGACCGATCACCCGGGCGCGTGGCCGTGGCGTCGGACGAAGGTTGACGCGGCGTTGAGGAGGTGAACCGATACGCGGCCGCGGCGCGCCGCCGTCGCGCGACCGACGGCGACGCGGGGGACCGCGATGCTCAAGGAAGCCCCGTCGTGCCGGGGCGAACTCCCCGGGAGGGCTGCCGTGGGCCCGTGGGCGCTCCGAGGGGCCGGAGCGCCCACGAGAGGCCGGCGGACTACTGCGAGGAGAGCAGGTCGAAGAACGCCGCGACGTCGAAGCCGACCGGGTCGATGTCGAAGTTCCGCCCGCGCGTGAAGCGCCCGGTGGTCGGGAAGTAGGGCGGAGGGCTGTACATAACGCAACCGTCGTAGGAGTACCGCTTCAGGTAGCCGGTCCCGTTGGTCGTGCCCACGGCGCCGCGCGTCCGCTGAATGACCCCGCCCGTCAGGAAGAGGCACCCCCTACCCCTCTGCGTCGTGCCGCACTTCTCCACGTTGGTCGGCCCCGAGGCGTGATTCTGGACCCTGAACTGGTTGAGGGCGAGGATCGTCGCGTGGATCGTCTCCTCCGGGGTATCGTCGAAGGAGATGTAATTGTTGCCGCTCCCACTCGCCTTGGGCCGGGTCGGCGTGTTGATCGTGTTGTCGGCCACGACAATGTCCTGTCCGCTGAAGAGGCCGAGGATGTCGTCGTTCGCCGGGTCCGCGTCGGTGCAGTCCCGGTTCGGCGAGCCGGGGTCGGTGGCGTACTTGAGGTCGTCGGCGATGATGATGTTCCCGGTCGCCGCCAGCGTGACGTGGCCGCGGACCACCCCGCTCACGGCCACCTTGCCGTCGACGTAGATCACGCCCCGGAAGTTCGGGTTCAGGTCGCGGCTGATCGGGAAGAGGTAGGCCGAGTCGGCCCGGCCGGTGGCGGTGACGAGCGGACTGATCGGGCCCGGCCACGGGATCCAGCGCCCCAAGCCGTCATCGGGGACGAACTCGCCGAAGATCGAGTCCGAGCCGCCGAGGTAGCAGCGGCCGTGGCTGTTCAGCGAGGCTTCCCAAGAGTCACTCTGCTGCTTCGGCGGATGCGGGTGGTCCCTCGCCGAAACGAACGTTCGGGTGTTGGCCTTCTTGTCCTCGTGGTAGTGCCCGCAGTTCCGGGAGTTCCTCAAGCCGTTGGTCGAGTAATCCGACGGCACGCTCGCGACGACCCACCTCGGGTCGTTCGAGTAGTAGACGCGGATGAACCCCTCATTGCGATCGGTCGTGTCGCCGTCGCCGTTCAGGTCGATGGCGATGAATTCGATGCGGAGCGTGGCCTGATCCTCCCCGCCGGTCATGGAGCCCGTGAAGGCCATGTTCCCGAGTTGGGCGTACCCCTTGAGCTTGTCCAGCTCGGCGGTCTTTGGGAGAGGGATCCTGGCCGCCCGTTCCTCCAATCCCTGTTGGAAGGTCGCGTAATTCTTCCCCGATGCCACGACCCCGGCGGTCGAGACGGGGCCGCGGAAGGTCGCACCCGAGTCGTAGATGCGAATGTTGTCGTTCGAATGGACGGGCCCGTCGATGATGTCACCGCTCCCGAATGCGATGTCGACCGGCTCGACGTCGGTGAAGTACGCGAATCGCGCGAAGCTCTCCTGCGTCACCTCGGCACGGCGGATGATCCGGTCGCCGTTGCGGTCCTGGGCGATGGAGATGATGCTCCCGAACACGCCGTACTGGCCGGTCGTCGATCCGGTCGGCCCCACATAGGTGAAGCGCCTCACCCCGGGGATCGTGGCGCCGGCGACGTTCTTGACCGAGACGCCGTTCTCGACCGTGGTGTACCCCGAATCGGGGAAGAGCGCACTCTCGGCGCCGTTGATCCTCGCCCTCACCTCCTCGAGGCCCGCATCGGCCACGGCCTCGAGCACGCTCTGCCGATCATCATAGAAGTTGATCAGCCACGCGTTCGACCCGACCAGCGCCGCGGCGGCCGAGACCGCACCCACCACGAGGAGCACGAAGAGAACGAGGACGAGGGCCACGCCGGGCCTGTCGTGTTCCCACTTCGGACGCATCATGACAGATCCCTCTCACGGATTCGGAATGACGACGCCGCTCTTGACGACGAGTTGCGAGAGCGAGGGCGTGCAGTCCTGAACGGCCAGGGCGTAGTCGTAGCTCTCCCCGGGCGTGACGCGTGTGTCCACGTAGACGTACGGCGATGCCCCGATCGGGATGCTGATGTAGGGGTCGCCCCATTCCGGCTCCGAGGAGAGGCGTCTCCAGAGGACGTAGCGGACGGCATCGCGCTCGCCGGCGATCTCGTCCGTGGCCGCGTTCCAGGTGAGCTCGACCGCGTCTTTCCCAGTCGACGGGTCGACGATGACGCGGGCGTCGAGCGCGGTCCCGAGGATCGGCTGGTCACCGCACGACCGGAGCACGGCCATCCCCGCGTTCGGCATGCGGATCACGCGCGACATCGAGAACCGGCGCTCCGCCGGGCCCGTGGCCCCGTTCGTCGCGGTGAAGCGGACCCGGACGGCGCGTATGCTGTCGATCGCCGCGGCGGCGCCGGTGTCCGCCGCGGAGAGGTGGATCGGGACCGTGTGCCTGAGCGGTAGGCTTCCCGCCGGAACCTCGGTGATCGTGGGCGCCGAGTTCGCGGGCGTCGACAGACGGAGATAGGTGAAGAACGGGCCGCCATTCGTCCGCAGCAGATTCCGCGCGACCACCTCGGGCGGCGCGTCGTTGACCTGGCGCATGAGCACGAAGTCGTCACTCCGCGCGGTCGAGGTGTCGGGCGTGAAGAAGAAGATGATCGTCTCGGCGGGGCTGGGCGCCCCCGCCTGCCGGTAGGTCGTGTCGGGGTACGCGAAGTTGGTCCCCGGGAGCACGAAACGCCGCGCCGACGTGAGCGAAGAGACGATCGCCGCATCCGCCGTCGTGTCGACGTAGACGGCGGAGATGTCCCCCGCGACGTTCGAGGTGTAGTCGGCGTTGAAGACGATGACGTCGGCGCCGGCGTAGACGAGGAACGGCTGATTGCCGGGGACCCCCGAACCTACGGTCCGCAGGTCCTTCTCGAGGGTGTTGGCCGCGAAGCGCAGGTTCTGGAGGATCGCCATCCGCTCCGTTCCGATGGAGAACGCCCGGACCTGGCCCTCGAGCATCGTCAGCGCCCCGGTCACCAGCAACGCGAAGATCGTCACCGCGACGAGGAGCTCGACCAGCGACATCCCGCGGCGGTTCGTCCATGGCATCGCCATCAAGGCCTCCCGATGGTGACGGTCCGTTCGACGGGCGCGGCGAGTCCCTGCCCCGTCACCGTCACCGTCACGCGCGTGTAGTGGGTAACCCCGTTCGACGACGAGTCTCGGACCGTGCTGATGTCCGTCCGGCGGGTGAATCCGGGGAACTCCGGGATGTTCGTCTCGACCTTCTCGTAACGGTTCTCGAGCTGGTCGTACTGCGGGTCTGTGCGAATGAGCTCGATCCGGTCCTCCGCCGCCTGGATCGCGGTCGCCTGGCGGTCGCTCGCCGCGACGGTCCCGACGAACCGACCCGTCGCGGTCTGCATCCCGACCAGGACGACGGCGAGGAGCATGAGGGCCACGAGGACCTCGATGATCGTGAACCCTGGGCGCGCCGTCATCAGAACCCCCTCCGCCAACTGGAGCCTTCGTACCGGAACCACGTGACCCGGCCGGTCGACCGCTCGATCTCGACCGCATGCGTGTCGCCCGGGTGCAACTGCGTCGCCAGCGCACGGCGAGAGGTGATGTAGAAACCACCCTCCTCGCTCACGCTCCCGTTCCTGTGGAAGGTCACCGCCGGGAGCCCGGCCCGCGTCTTCGTGTAGTTCACGGCGTCCTCACCCATCGGACGCGCGGCCGCGCCGGCGCGGCCGAACGCCAGCTCGTCGCCGAGCTCGACCCAGCGCACAGCCTCCCCCGCATCCATGGCGCCGTCGTTGTCGGCATCCTCGTGGATCCGGATCAACCCGCGACTTTCGTCGAACGCGACCACCACGTTGTGCTGGCGCTTGATCGCCAGCCGCTGGGCGGCCAGCAGGGTCGTGCCGACCTGCTGAACGCCGGCTCGGATCCGGAATCCGGCGAGATCAATGTGAGGTCGGGCCATCCCGAGCAGGATCCCGACGACCGTGAGCACGACCAACAGCTCGACGATCGTGAAGCCGCCCGGCGCGAGCGCGGCCCGGCGGCCATGCCGGGCCCACCGGGAGACCCCTCGACCCCTCCGTGGCTCGTTCCACATTCGATCGAGTAACCTGTTGAAATGCAATGCATCCGACCGATCGCGACCCGCGGCGAGGCCGGTCGCGTGACCCAACGACGGGGTCGGTCGTCTACATGGTTTGTGCCGTTTTCTTCGAGCCGCGAGATTGGTGGAGATTCGAGGGGCGGCGCCCCCGCAGGCGGATACGGATTGCGCGTTTTCGGCAGTTTTTTCGGAAGGAAGTCGCTTCGCGGTCCGGCGCTCCTGCGACCGCACCGCCTTGCTCCCGAGCCGCCGGCCCGCGGGCGCCTCTATTCCGCGGCCCGGCCCTCGACCTCCTGGACCGCGATGCGGAAGAGCGTCGTCCGGCCCGGCGTCGGGTCCTCGGGGGTGAGGGCATCGGGGATGAGCCGACGCAGCAGCTCGATCGCCCGCTCTCGGACCTCGTCATCCTTGGGTGTGCCGCGGGACGGCTCGGGGATGATGTAGAAGCCCCCGCGGACAACGACGCTGCGCCACTGGAAGAAGTCGTCGATCTCGTCGACCTCGAAAGCGACCCAGTAGTTGTGCCGGATCACCGTGAGCTTGGTCCCCGGCTGGGTCCGACCGTAGATCCAGCCGTCGTCGTAGACGTAGTGGATCGGCTCGATGTCGACCCGGTCGCGGAACGAGAAGGCGATCCGGCCGACGTGGTTGCGCGAGAGGATTTCGTCGATCTCCGCGCGATCGAGTTCGCGGAACCGGGGTGGACGTGGGGCGGCCATTGGGGCTCCTCCCGTTCGGGGTGTGTGCCGACCGGCTCCGGCCGCAGCGTGTCAATGAGCGCTGCGGCAGAGGAGGACCGGCGTGGTCGCGGCACGGAGCACCTTGTCGGCCACGCTGCCGAGGAGGATTCGCGAGAGCCCCGTGCGCCCGTGCGTGGCGAGACAGACGAGGTCGGCGCCCTCCGAGTCCGCGAGTTCGAGGATCGCCGCGGCCGGGCTCGGGTGCGCGACGACGACGGTGTCGACGTCGGCGCCATCCCGCCGAAGCCGCTCGGCCACGCGGTCGAGGTACCGGCGCGCCGCTTCCATCTGCTCCTCCAGGTCCTCGTCGGCGATGTGGACCCCTGGCTCGATGAAGGGCGAACCGACGACCAGGGCCGGGATGACGACCCGCAGGAGCGTGTACCGCGTGCTGGCGCGGTCGCCGACGGCGAGGGCGTAGCCGATGGCTTCCTCGGCGAGCGCCGAGCCGTCCAGCGGGACGAGGATCCGCCGGAACGCCGTGACGGCCTCGAGCGCCGCCTCCTCGCCTTCCTTCGGCCGGACGAGGAGGACGGGGGCCGGGGCCCGCCGGACGAGTGCGTCGGCGACGCTCCCGAGCCACGCCCTGCTCAGGCCGCCGCGACCGTGGGTGCTCATGACGATCACATCCGCATGGCGCTCGCGGGCCTCGGCCTCGAGCATCCCCACGACCGGACCGTCGAGGAGCGCCGTGGTCGCGGCGATGCCGCTCCCCTCGAGCCTCTCGGCCACGGCATCGAGGTAGCGCCGCTCGCGTTCGCGAATCTCGTTGTCCAGACTCGGATCGAAGTGCGCCACGCCGTCGATGTACGCCGTCGTGATCGGGACGTGCACCATCGCGAGGTGGACGGCGGCGTCGTGGCGCCGCGCCAGCCCCAGGGCGAGGGGGAGCGCGTGTTCGGCGAACGACGAGCCGTCCAGGGGGACCAGGATCGAGCGGATCATCTTCATCGCCTTCCTGCGAGAGGGAACCCTTCGTGACGGTTCCAAGGTAACGCCCCGGGGTGGGGCGCGTCTGTCAGGCGATGGTGGAAAATCGCGTGCGAGGACGACGATTCCCGCGTGGTGGGTTCCCCGACGCCGCTAGCGGGGAGCCGGGGCAGGCGAGTACGGGACCTCGGCGGTGACCCGGGTCCCCTTCCCCACCTCGCTGTGGATCTCGAGCCGTCCGCCGATGTACGCCGTACGCTCCTTCATCCCGAAGAGGCCGAGCCCTGCGGAGGGACCGGCGAGGACCTCGTCGACGGGGAAGCCCCGGCCGTCGTCCTCGACGATCGCGACGACGTTGCCCCGCGACCGCCGGATCCGCACGGCGATGTGCTTGGCGCCGGCGTGACGGACCGCGTTCGAGAGCGCCTCCTGCACGACCCGGTAGAGGACGAGCTCCGCCTCCGGAGAGAGGAGCTTGGCGACCGGCTCGGCCTCGATCGAGACCGGGATCGCCGATGCCTCCTCGAGCATGCGGGCGTACGACTCGATCGCCGGGACGAGGCCCAGTTCGTCGAGGGCGGGGGGACGGAGCCCTCGCGCGAAGCGTCGCACGCCTTCGAGCGCCTCGGCGATCTCGCGACGGACGTCGTCGAGCATGGCGTCCCGGGCCTCGGCGTTCTCCGCGCCCCGGGCGAGACGCAGCCGGATCAGGAGCGCGGCCAGCGTCTGCGCCGTCTCGTCGTGCAGCTCCCGGGCGATCCGCTTCCGCTCCTCCTCCTCGGCTCGCAACGCCCTGGCCGCGATTTCCCGGAGCTGCTTCCGGTAGAGCGCCAGGCTCTCGAGCATCCCGTTGAAGGTCCAGGTCAGGTGCGTCAGGTCCCGGTCGGCCAACATCGAATAGGGAGCCCTGGCGTCCAGCTCGCCATCCTGCACCCGAGTCGCCGTCTCCGCGAGGAGGTTCAGGGGGCTGAGCGCGAGACGGAGAATGACCGCATTGACCAGCACGCTCACGACCACTCCCGCCGCGGTCAGCAGGCCGACCAGCTCGAGCGTCGACCGGGTCGGAGCCGCGCGCACGAATTGCGCCGTCGTCGCCGTCCCGGCGATCGCGCCGGCGATCACGATCAGGGCGTTCGCGATCAGGATCTTGTAGAAGAGGGGCACGCGCAGGAGCGCCCGGATCCACGCGGGGAGCGGCGCCGACGCCGGCCGGCCGCCACCGGCCGCCGCCGGACCCCACTCCCGGTGCGACCCTTTCAGCACCGGCAAACGTCTCGTCCCATTCCGTCGTCGCGTACTCACGATGCACCCTCTTGCGGCGCCCCCACGACCGGCCCGGGATCCCCAGGTTCGTTCCAAGGTAATCACAGGGGCCCGCCCCGTCTGTCGGGGAGCGGCAGAAAGGATTGTGGGACTTTCCCCTACAGCCCGACGTGGGCCGTGGGGGCCCGCGACCCGCTCCGGCACGCGCCTCCGGATAGAGGTACCCCGACCGGAGCCGCGAGTGCGGCGGGACGCGCTCCGAGGCCGGCGGGCCGGGGGTCGGATGCGGCGACGCCCCGCGCATCGCTCCCGCGGGAATGGTGCCGGCCGCCGAATCGTGGTACTTTGCGATAACCGCCGCAAGGCGTACGGTTCCCCTCGAATCCACCGTACAGGCGGACGTCCTTGCTGATGAGGGATCGATATGGCTGAACCCGTTCGGATTCTCCTCGCCGACGACCACGCCGTGCTCCGTGCGGGGTTGCGCGCGCTCCTCGATGCCGAACCCGACCTCCGGGTCGTCGGCGAAGCCGCCACGGGCGAGGAGGCGGTAGAGAAGGCCCAGGCGCTCCAACCCGACGTCGTCGTGATGGACCTCTCGATGCCCGGTGTCGGCGGGCTGGAGGCGACTCGCCGCATCAACGCGCTCGGTCAGAAGACCCGCGTCCTGGTCCTGACGATGCACGCCGAGGAGGAGTTCCTCCTCCCCGTCCTCGAGGCGGGCGGAAGCGGCTACGTTCGGAAGACCCGTGCCGACGAGGACCTGACCCAGGCGATCCGGACCGTCGCCCGCGACGAGGTCTTCCTCTATCCCAGCGCGACCAAGATCCTGCTCCAGGGCTACAAGGCGGTGGAGGCGGGGGAAGAGAAGAGCCCGCTCGACCGGCTCAGCGAGCGCGAGCGCGACGTCCTCGCCCTGACCGCCGAGGGGTACAGCTCGAGCGAGATCGGCGAGAAGCTCTTCATCAGCCCGAAGACCGTCGACACCTACCGCTCGCGGATCATGGAGAAGCTCGGGCTGCACCACCGCTCCGAGCTCGTCCGCTTCGCCCTCAAGACGGGGCTGCTCAAGCCGGAGTGACCGGGCGGCGTCGAAGGATGGGGCGCGGGGGCAGCCGGCAAGGCCCCTGCCCCCCGCGCACGCCATCCTCCTCCGCCCTCGCACGCTCCGGCACCTACGCCGGGACCGCCTTCAGCTCCCGGACCAGCGACTCCAGCGACTTCTTCGCATCGCCGAAGAGCATGCGCGTGTTCTCCCTGTAGAAGAGCTCGTTGTCGACCCCGGCGAACCCGGGGTTCATGCTCCGCTTCATGACGATGACGTGCCGGGCGCGGTCGACGTCAAGGATCGGCATCCCGTAGAGCGGGCTGTCCGGCTGGCTCCTCGCCGCAGGGTTGACGACGTCGTTCGCCCCGATCACCAGCGCCACATCGGTCCTCTCGAACTCCGGGTTGATCCGCTCCATCTCGTAGAGGCGGTCGTAGGGGACGTTCGCCTCGGCGAGGAGGACGTTCATGTGGCCCGGCATCCGCCCGGCGACGGGGTGGATCGCGTACTTCACATCGACGCCCCGGGCCTCGAGGGCGTTGGCGAGGTCGCGGACCAGGTGCTGCGCCTGGGCGACGGCGAGGCCGTAGCCGGGGACGATGACGACCGAGCGGGCGTAGGCCATGAGGATCGAGGCGTCCTCGGCCGAGATGTCGCGCACGCCGCGGTCCGCGGCCGCGGCGGCGCCCGGCCCCGCGGCCGCCGCCGCACCGAAGGCGCCGAAGAGGACGTTGCCGAGCGAGCGGTTCATCGCCCGGCACATGATCTGGGTCAGGATGATCCCCGACGCTCCGACGAGGGCGCCGGAGATGATGAGGACGTAGTTGTGCAGGACGAACCCGGTCGCGGCCGCGGCGAGGCCCGAGTACGAGTTGAGGAGCGAGATGACGACCGGCATGTCCGCGCCGCCGATCGGAATGACGAGGAGCACGCCGAGGACGAGCGAGGCCGCGGCGAGCCCCGTGAAGACCGGCACGCTCGGCTCCGAGACGACGAGGAGCGCGCCCGCCGCGGCGATCCCGAGGAAGAGGAGCGCGTTGATCGTCTTCTGGAGCGGGTAGGTCACCGCCCGCCCCGTGATCACCTCCTGGAGCTTCCCGAAGGCGATCATGCTCCCGGAGAAAGTGACCGCGCCGATCAGTACGCTCAGCACGATGGTGATCCTCACGTCTGCGGCGGCCACCATCGAGCCGCGGGCGAACCGCAGGTACTCGTCGGCCGCGACGAGAGCCGAGGCGCCGCCGCCGAGCCCGTTCAGGATCGCGACCATCTGCGGCATCGCCGTCATCTTCACCGCCCTCGCGGCGACGATGCCGATGAGCGCGCCGAGCGTGATCCCCGCGGCGATCCCGGCGAAGGTGACGATCTCACGGTCGATCAGGGTGGCGAGGACGGCGATGAACATCCCGAGGGCGCCGAGGACGTTCCCGCTACGTGCGGTGTCGGGCGAGGAGAGTCGCTTGAGCCCGAGGATGAAGAGAACCGCGGCGAGGAGGTACGCCAGGTCGGTGATCAGGGGGACGATTCCGGCGGCGTTCATTTGGACCCCTCCCGGCGCCTGCGGAACATCTGGAGCATCCGGTCGGTGACGAGGAACCCGCCCACGACGTTGACCGTGGCGAGGACCACGGCGAGGACGCCGATCGCCGCGCTCGTCGGCCCCTCCAGCCGCCCGGCGACGAGGATCGCGCCGATCAGCGAGATCCCGGAGATCGCGTTGGAGCCGGACATGAGGGGGGTGTGCAGGATCTGCGGCACCTTGTTGATGACCTCGAAGCCGATGAAGATCGCGAGCACGAAGACGTAGAGAGCGATGAGCAAGCCTTCCATGGTCGAACCTCCTCGAGTCAGGCGCCGGCGCGGGCGAGGGCCCGTGCGCCATCGTGGACGATCTCTCCGCCGTGGGTCACGCAGCAAGCGCGCGTGATCTCGTCCTCCAGGTCGAGGCGGAGCGCGCCGTCGCGAACCAGGTGGAGGAGGAGCGTGGAGATGTTGCGGGAGTACATCTGGCTGGCGTGGTGAGCGACGGCGCTCGCCGCGTCGGTGAGGCCGATGATGGTGACGCCGCCGTGGACGACCTCTCGGCCCGGCTCGGTCAGCTCGCAGTTTCCGCCGGCCTCGGCCGCGAGGTCGACGATGACGGAGCCGGGGCGCATCCCGGCGACCATCGCGGCGGTGATGAGGACGGGCGCCTTCTTGCCCGGGACGAGCGCGGTGGTGATGACGGCGTCGGCGTCGCGGACCAGGCGATCGAGGAGCTCCTGCTCCTTGCGGTGGACGTCTTCGGAGACCTCCTTGGCGTACCCGCCTGCGCCCTCGGCCTCCTCGAGGGCGAGGCCGACGAAGGTGGCGCCGAGGCTTTCGACCTGCTCCTTGACGGCGGGGCGGATGTCGAAGGCCTGGACGATGGCGCCGAGGCGGCGGGCGGTGGCGATCGCCTGGAGCCCGGCGACGCCGGCGCCGAGAACGAGGACCTTGGCCGGCGGGATCGTCCCGGCGGCGGTCATGAGCATCGGGAAGAACTTGTCGATCCGGTCGGCCGCGACGAGGGCGGCCTTGTATCCGGCGGCGGTGCTCTGGGAGGAGAGGGCGTCCATCTTCTGGGCCCGCGTGATGCGCGGGACCAGGTCCATGCTGAGGGCGGTGACCCGGCGCTCGGCGAGGCGCCGTGCGAGCGCGGGGTCGGTGAGGGGGTGGAAGAAGGAGATGAGGGTGGCGCCCTCGGGGAGCCGGTCGGCTTCGTGCCCGTCGGCGGTCTCGCGTGGGCGCTGGACCTTCAGGACGACATCGGCGTTGGCGTAGAGCGCGGGCGTCTCGGGAACGATCGCGGCGCCGGCCTCTTCGTACGCGGAGTCCGGGTAGCCGGCGGCGGTCCCCGCGCCGGCCTCGACCCGAACCTCGAACCCCGCATCGCGCAGGCGCCCGACGGTGTCGGGCACCAGCGCGACTCGCCGCTCTCCGGGAGCGGTTTCCCTTGGAACCACGACTCTCATGGCATCCCCCTGGCGTTGCGACCCCGGTCGCATCGCGGGCCGGAGTCGGTCCACGGCCCCCGGCATGGGCCCTACGGGAAATGTAACGAGTCGGGTCCGTTCGTCCTAGGGAATCGTCCGTGCGGCTGGGGTCAGAAGATGATCCCGATGGCCAGCGCCTCGCGCTTGCGGAAGTTGCCGACGTCGCCGAAGGTGGTGCCGAAACGGATACCCCACCCGGGCTGGAACCGGAGGTCGACGCCGATGTCGGCGACGAAGTTGAGCTCGAGTTTGTCGTCGCCACGGTTGAACCGGTTGTCGTCACCGAAGACGGCGTCGACGACGACGCGCGGCGAGACGTAGGGGATGAAGCGGACCCCGTCGCCCACGAAGGTGTGGCCGATGGTGAGGCCAAGCGGGATGGTGAGGAGGACGTCGTCGCTGATGCCGATCCCGCCGCCGAGGACCCAGTCGATGTCGAGGGGGAAGTCGGCCGATGCACGGGTCAGCGTCCCGGCCACATCGACCCCGCCGAAGAGGGTGGCGTCGTCACGGAAGTCCTCGGCGAGGCCGACGCGCAGCCCGATGCTCTGCGGGCCGCGCCCGGAGCGCCAGGTGCCGACGATGCCGACATCGCCGGGAGCCGCATTGATGAGGTAGAGGCCGAACCCCTGCTCGGCCCGCGGGGGGAGGAGGAGCGGCGCATCCCACGCGACCTGGGCCCACGCCTCCCCCGTCGCGAGGACGAGCAACCCCAACGTCCACCCGATTGCGCGCATCCGCATGTGAAGTCTCCTTACTGAACGGTGGTGAAACGGTGATACGGGGGCCCGGGACCACGGGCCCCTGCGTATGACGCCGTACGCCCGAAAAGGTCACCTCGGGAGGATCGGACCGAGTTCCGCGGGCGAGGCGTCGAAGCGGGTCGTGTCGCCGACGATGACGATCGTCATCGAATCGGGGCGGAGGTGCCGGCGCAGGATGTCGCGGACCGCGCCCGGCGTGACCCGCTGGACCCCGGAAAGGTAGCGCTCCAGCCAATCCTCCGGGAGGCCGGCGGCCCGGTAGGACATCTGGCGGCTGACCACATCGGCCGGGCGCTCGAAGGCGAAGACGAAGCCGTTGACGGTGTTGTCGATGGCGAGCCGGACCTCGGCCTCGGTCGGCGGGTCGCGCATCGCCTCCTCGAGGACCTCGCGGACCTGGCGCGCCGCCGCGATCGTCGACTCGCCCTTCGTGTGCGTGACCGCGCCGAAGATCCGCTGGTGGCGGGTCCCGGCGCCCCAGACCGTCGACGCGCTGTACGCCAGCCCCTCCTCGGTGCGGAGCCGGGAGAGGAGCCGGCTCGAGAATCCCGCGCCGCCCAGGATCCAGTTCGCCACCTGCGAGGCATAATACTCCGGGTCGTCGCGCATCAGGACCCCGCCCGGCTGGCCCATGACGATCGTGCTCTGGTTCACCTCCTTGTGGATGACGAGGACGCCGCCGGCGCTGCGGATCACCGGGTCCGGCGGCCGGTCGAGCTCGCGGGGGCAGGAGGGCCATGTACCGAACGCCGCCTCCAGCTTCGCCGCCGCCTCCTCGCGCGTCAAGTCGCCGACCACGCCGAGGACGAGGTGCTCGCGGCAGAAGATCTCACGGTGCACGCGCCGGAGCCGCTCGTCGGAGAGTCGGTCGGGCTCGAGGTCGGCGGGCTCCATGATCCACCCGATCGGGTGGTCGCCGAACATCAGCCGGTTGAACTCCGAGATGGCGACGTTGCCCGGCGAGTCCCGGAGCCGCTTCACCGTTTCGAGCTCCCGCAGGCGCCAGGTCTCGACGCGGTCGCGGTCGAAGCGCGGGGCGCGGAGCATCTCGGCGAGGAGGCCGAGGGCGAGGTCGAAGTTGCGGGTCAGCGAGCCGATCGCCGCGAACGAGCCCGTCCCCCCGGTCCCGATCGCCGGGGTCAGCGCGTAGGTGTCGACCAGCTTGTCGACCGAGTCCGGCGGGAGCGACGCCGTCCCCGCCGAGAGGAGGAGCGAGGAAGCGACCGCCGTCGCCGCCGCGAAATCGCTCCGGGCGAAGTGGGACGAGCCGCCCCGGAAGAAGGCGATCACGTCGACCAGCGGGAGCGAATGATCCTCCATGAAGAAGACGGGCACCCCGTTCGAGAGGGTGAAGCGCTCCGCCTCCGGCGGGTCGAACCGGAGCTCGGGGTAGCGCAGCGCCTCGACCGCCGCCCGGCCGATCGGCGGGCCGGTCCAGGGGGCGGTGTCGCCGGCCGCGCGCGGGAGCTCGCCGCGAGAGATGCCGGGCGCCGCGTGGGCGCCGGGCCGATCGTCGGCCGGGGCCACGACCGGGGTTGCGGCCCCGGGCGAACCGGCGCCGCCGGGCCCGGTCCGGGGCGGCGTCTCCGTAGGGCTCGCGCCCCCGCCCCCCCGCCCCGCCATACACCCGGCGGCGAGCGCCGCGACGATGAGGGCCGCGGCGCGGCGGACGAGCGCCGTCACGGGACCACCTCCCCCGCACCCGGCCGCACCAGCGTTGCCACGGTCCGATTCTCCCTCCCGAAATATTTCCTGGCCACGCGCTGCACGTCCTCGGGCGAGACCTCCGCGATCCTGCGGGCCTGTCGGAAGGTCTCGCGCCAGTCGCCGTGGAAGGCCGCGGACTCGGCGAGCTGGAAGGCGAGCCCGAGGTTCGAGCGCAGACGCCGCACGCTCCCCGCCTCCAGCTGGTTGCGGATCCGCTGGAGCTCGGCCATCTCCGGCGGCGACTCCCGCAGGCGAGCGAGCTCCTCCTCGATCGCGCGCTCGAGCTCCGCCACGGTGTGCGGCGCCCGCGGCGCCGCGCTGATCGTGAAGAGCAGCGGGTCGCGCACCCCCGGGCCGAGCGACGCCGAGACCCCCTGCGCCATCTTCTCCTCGAGGACCAGCCGCCGGTGCAGACGGCTCGTCGTGCCGCCCGCCAGGATCGAGGCCATCACCGAGAGGGGCGCGAAGTCCGGGTGCGCCGCGTCGACGACGTGCCACCCCATGAGGAGCTGGGGCTCCGCGTCGAAGACGACCTCGACCCGGCGCTCGCCCCGCTGCTCCGGCTCCCGCGCGTGGACCGGCGGCGGCTCGTCGCCCCGGGGGATCGGACCCAGGTACGCCTCCGCCCACGCGATGATGCTGTCGGGGACGACGTCGCCCACCACCGCGACGACGGCGTTGTTCGGGCCGTAGTACCGCCGGTAGTACTCCTCGACCCGCCGCCGCGTCAGCCCCTCGATGTCCGACATGTGGCCGATCACCGGGACCCCGTAGGGGTGGACCCGGTACGCCGTCGCGAGAAAGGCCTCGTAGAGCGCGCCGCCGGGGTCGCTCTCGACCCGCATCCGCCGCTCCTCCGCGACGACCGAGCGCTCCGTGTAGAACTCCCGGAAGACCGGGTTGCGCATGCGGTCCGCCTCCATGAGGAACCAGAGCTTCGCCCGGTTCGCCGGGAGTTCCACGAAGTACGTCGTCGCCTCGTACGTCGTCGAGGCGTTGAGCCCCCGGGCGCCGTTGCGCGTCAGCACCCGGTCGAACTCGTTGGCGACGACGTGCGCCCGAGCGCTGTCCTCGAGCGCCGTCAACCGCGCCTCGAGCGCCGCGACCCGCGCGGGGTCGGGCGCCGGCCGCTGGGCGCGCTCCGCGAGCAACGAGTCGTTCACCGCGTCGATGGCGGGGAAGAGCGCGAGCTCCGCGGCGACGTCGCGCGTGCCGATCGTCGTCGTCCCCTTGAAGAGCATGTGCTCGAGCAGGTGGGCGATCCCCGTGTTCCCGAGCGCCTCGTTCACCGACCCGACGCCGAACTGCGCCACGAACGAGACCGTCGGCGCCCCCTCGCGACGAAGCACCAGGAGCCGCAGCCCGTTGTCGAGCGTCCGCTCCACGACCGGGAGGTCCTCCCCCCGCGGCGCGGCCTGGGCGTGGAGGGGGGTGGGGGCGAAGCCAGGGGCGAAGGCGACGGCGAGAGCCAGGATCATGGCTCGGGCCGGGGCCGCGACGCCGAACACGGCCACGCGCTGCGCGGCGGACCGTCGTTCCGGGACGCCATACCCCCCGATCGTCCTACGCCGTGGGCCCGCCCCGCCGCCCCGCCACGCCCTGCCCATCCTCATGCCCGCCCCCAACGCCCGCGACCTCGCCGTTCAACGGAATCCATCACGATCCTTCTCCCGACACCGGAAGCGCGTTCGGAGCCGCCGCTCGGCCACGCCCACGGCTCCGGCGACGTTGTACCCGCCCTCCACCCGTCCCCGTTCCCTGCGGCTGAGCCGCCCCCTGCGACGGGCCCACCCGGCGGTCGCGCACTCGAGCTTGCTGGGGTGTTGCTCCGACCCTATGATGGCGCGCATCCGGCAACCGGCGATCGATGACCGTTCGCCCACGATCCGTACACCCCATCCCTCCCGAGCCCATGACGACCTTCCGCTGCCGCATCGGCCTCCTCGCCGCCGCCCTGGCCATCGGAGCCTGCTCCCGGCCCGCCGATCCGCCCGAGACGGCCGCCGCCGACACCGAGGGCGCCGCTGAGGCGGCTCCAGAAACCCTCGTACACCCGATCACCCCCGACCTCAGCGTGACCGTCCTCGCCGACGGGGTCTGGATGCACACCTCGTGGCGCACCCTCGCCGGCGGGACACGCTTCCCCTCGAACGGCCTGATCGTCCGCGATGGCGATGAGCTGATCCTGATCGACACCGCCTGGGGCGAGGAGCCCACCGAGGCGCTCCTCGCATGGATCGACACGACGCTCGCGCTCCCGGTGGCCCGGGTCATCTCGACCCACTTCCACGACGACCGCGTCGGGGGCGGCGAGGCGGTGCGGCGGCGGGGGATCCCGCACCTCGCCACGGCGTTCACCGCCCGGCTCGCGGCCGAGGTCGGGAACCCGGTGCCCGATCCGATCGCCGGAATCGACTCCATCGGCGCCGTCGCCCGCATCGGCGCCGTCGAGGTCTTCTACCCGGGCCCGGCCCACACGCGGGACAACGTGGTGGTGCACATCCCGAGCGCCGGGGTGCTCTTCGGGGGGTGCGCGGTCCGGGAGCTCGGCACCCGATCGCGCGGAAACGTGGCGGATGGCGACACGTTGGAATGGCCGGCCTCGATCGCCCGCGCGCGCGACCGCTACGCCGGCGTCCACCTCGTCGTTCCGGGACACGGCGAGGTGGGCGGGGCGGAGCTCCTCGACCACACGATCTCGCTCTTCCGGCGGTAGCTCGGGCGGGGCCTTCAGTCGCGCCCCGTCTCGCCGCTCCAGCCGTATCGCTCCGGTCGGCCGGCGCTGTAGTGCCAGTCGTAATCCGCGCGCGGCTCCGGACCGACGGCGTGCCACCACTCCTCCGGCGCCCGCCAGCGCGCCCGCCGGCTCCAGCGCCGCGGCCCCCGCGCCCGCCGCACCCTCGCCCCCGGCTCCACCCAGCGGGCGCCTGGCTCCGGGTATTCGGGCCGCGTCGGCGGGCCCCCGCGGTACTCCCAGCCGTACCTGCCCACGGTGCCCGGGACGTCGCCCGACCACCGCCACCGTCCCGCGATCGGCCGCCGCCGCCTCCCACGGCGGACCGAAGGGTTGATCTGGCTCTTCTGCCAGGGGTCGAGGCCGTACGCGCCGCCCATGCCGTACGCGCCCCCCGCGCCGTACCCCCACTCGCGACCCCGTGACCGGCCTCGGTCCGGGACCTCCCCGCGCCGTCGCCCCCTCGGGCGGAAGCCTCGGTCGTATCGAGCCATCTCAGCTCCCCCGCGTTTCCTCGTCCGGCTCCCCCTCGCCCCGGAGCTCCCGCCACCATCCACTCTCCCGGAGCCACTCCTCGTGCGCCTCCTCTTCCCGACGATGCCGCGACAGCATAGCACGGATCGGCTCCGCGTACCCCCGTTCCACGCACCGCTCGTACGCCGCCCGCAGCTCCGCTTCGACCCGCTCCACCGCCGCGAGGAGCGCGCGACCGGACGGATCGTCGCGCCCCAGCGCCTCGGTCACCGGCCCCGCGACCTCGCCTCCGTCCCACGCCGCTACATTCCCGCCCACCTCCGCGAGCGACGTCGTCAGCTCACGCTCGTGCCGCTCGTGGTCCCGGCGAAGCTGCGCGAGCGCCGCCTGCACCCGATGATCTCGCACCACTCTCTCCGCGGCCTGGTAGGACGCGATCGACCGCCGGCTCGCCCGAACCAGCTCCTCGAGGGCGCGAAAGAACTCCGCCGAACCCGGCGGCGTCGGTTGATCGTTGCTCATCCCTGGGCACCCCCTGCCCCGGTGAATCGAGCGACGTGGGTTCGGAAACGAATGGCGTGCAAAGGGCGTTCCCGCCGACTCCGCCGCGCCCCGCCAATGCCCCGGAGCGGTTCAGTGTGGCGGGGGCGGGGTCTCACGTGGATCCCACGGACGTTCCACTGGAGGCTGCGCGAAGGGCCGCTGTGGTCGGGGCCCAACCGGAACGACACCCGGTATCCTTTCACGCGCCGGATCGCTCGTGCGCTGGAACGAGCGCACGCTGAAACGATCACGCGCCGGAACGATCTCGCTGGAACGGGCCGAGGCTCGAACGATCGCGCGGTGGATCGATCGCCCCACCCCCGTCGACACCACCCCGTCCCCGGTTGCTTGATCCGAACCCGGAAGGGTGTTATATTGTGTGTTCTTCGGGACGTGGCGCAGCCCGGTAGCGCACCTGAATGGGGTTCAGGGGGTCGCCGGTTCAAATCCGGCCGTCCCGACTCTCCCACCCAACCGCGGCCCTGTCGCACGTTGCGCGGCGGGGCCGCACGGCATTTCAGTCATCGTGCGCGCGAGCTCCACGGCGTTCACCGCCAACGCCTCGAGGACCACGCGATGCCGCGAGGTGTGAAATCGCGCGCCGCAGCCATGGCACACGCAGCCGTCCGAACGCACGCGGCGCCCGGCTTCTGGCCGTTTGAAGCATCCGGCCATCGCCGGCCCGCAGCCGTCAACGCCGTGATCCCACTGTCGAGACCGTTACGTTCCCCCACCCCGGGTACGCCGACGTATCGCGTCGATCAGGTCGTCCTTCCGCATTCGCGCGTAGCCCCGGATCCCGAGGCGGTAGGCGCGCCTGCGCAGCCGGGCGAGGCTCCACTCCTCGAGAGGTCGAGGCCCGGTCCGTCCTCGATCGGGAGACGGGGGCTCGGCGGGGCATTTCGCTGGCGCCATCTCCTCCTCTCGCCTCGGCCGCCGGCCTGCGTGCGACGTCGTCTCGCCGCACACGAATCGCCGGGGGCGCTTCGCCCAGGGAGCGGTCCGCGACCGCCGTCGGCGGCCGCGGTGCGGCCAGGCTGCCCGCGGTACCCTCCCCGTCCGGATCGTTGCAGATGCCTTGCCGAGGGACCAGACACGGCAACCTGCGTCGCGCGGAGTCCGGGGCAAGGGCTCAAGCCGGACCGGTGCGCTGACGAGATTATTTACTTGGCCACGGGGGCGTCATTATCTTGTTCGCCCCCCGGAGACCCTATCCAGTCAAGAGGAGGGATCCTCATGCGACGTCGCATGGCTCTGACCGCGGCGGCCCTCTCGGCCACCGCCCTGGCCGCCTGTACGCAGGACGACCAGAAACTGCCGTTCAGCTTGGCGGACGACCGACCGGTCACGCGGACCGTCCCGACCTCCGGCGATCTGACGATCAGCACCCCGGCGGGTCTTTCGATGACCCTCCCCGAGGGCGCCGTCTCGCCGGGGAGCGAGGTCACCATCGCCCGCATCGACGTGCCGGACCTGACCGGCGGGCCCGAGCTCGTCGGGAACACGATCTACGTGATCGGCTTCGACGAGGTCCCGCAGAAGGACCCGGTCGTCACCTTCACGGCCACGCTCGAGAAGGAGTATACGGCCGGCGAGTTGATCGGGATGGTCCCCGTCGTGGTGCGCGCCGGGAGCGGAGGCGGCGCCACGTTCTCGAAGGGGCTCGCACCCGCCGGTCAGGCGAGGTTCGATCAGAGTGATGTTCGGAGGAGGCTCAAGCGCATCCAGAGTGGCCTCGCCGGCATAGACCTGGCGGGGCAGTTCCAGGACCCGCCGGACGGCCAGGGGACTGTCGACGATCTCGTGCAGCAAGTCTTACAGCAGCAACAAGAGCTGTTGAACCAGCACGGTGCCCCCCCCTTCCAAGGCCCGCCCCCCTTGACCATCCGTTACGTGACCGCGCCCGAGTCGTTCGGCCTGCTCGCCACGTCGACGGGGTCCGAGAATTCATGGCAAGAGCAGGATGCGCAGGAGTGGCTCGCGTTATATTTGGACAAAATCCAGAACCAGAACCCGAATGGCAACGCTCCTGCGAAACCGGCGCAGTACGTCGTCTACCCGACCACGGTGGCGACCCTGGCCGTCGGGCCGCTGCCGGCCCCGGGCACATCCATCGGCGGGGTCGACTACCCGCTGATCCCGGACGGCCATACGAGCGCGACGTTCGAGCTCGTCTGCACCGGCGTCGAGGTGGACGAGGAGATCGCCGTGTGCGACCATGGCGGTCTGGACATCCGCGCAGGTGCGGAACTCCTCAAGCGCTTCCCCGCCACCCTCCTCGCGGTCAAGTACATCGCGGCCGGGGTCACGCTCCGGAGCGACGGCACGGCCGCGGGTCAGGTCGAATACGACGTGGCGGTCCGCGCGCCGCTGGCCTCGGGGATCGCGGGCTACGCGCTCAACGACACGCACGACTTCACGGGGACCTGGTCGGCGAGCGGGGACTCGATCCACGTCGGCGGCCGGAGCTACCGCTACGCGACGCCCGATCCCGAGACCGTGATCCTCCTGATCGAGGACACCGTCAAGCTCGAGAACAACGACGGGACGAAGAGCCGCGAGCCGGTCCAGATCTACCTCAAGCTGCACCGCATCTAGGCGCCCCCACTCGCGCCCGATCGCACGACGGCCCCGCCGGAAGATCACCCGGCGAGGCCGTCCTGTTCCCATCGGAGCCCGGGCGCCGTCGGACCGACGGAGACCGCGGTTCCCGGAGATCCCCCCGTTGGTCCCGTTCCCGGGCCGCGGGCCGCAACGGGATCGGGGCCCGGCGCGGAACGCCTCAGTGGCCGCTCTCCGTCCCGCCAGAGAAGATCGCCACGTTCTCCTCCCCCGATACCTCGAGCATCGCCATGGCGCCCTTGTTCACCGCCCGGAAGATCGAGTGGTCGACCAGGGCGTACGAGCCGGGCACATCCACCCGGAACTCGACGATCGCGGCGCCGCCGGCGGGGATCAACGTCGTCTGTACGTTGTGGTTGACCATCGCCCCGCCTTCGACGTACACGTTGTCGAAGATCTCCCCGATCACGTGGAAGCTCGAGGCCAGGTTGGGCCCGGCGTTCCCGACGTAGAGGCGCACCGTCTCGCCCGCTTTCGCCCGGAGCGCGCCCTCCCCGGCCACCGCGCCGACGGCGCCGTTGAAGACCACGTACTCCGGCTCCTCGGCCAGCGCCTTCTCCATGTCGAACGCCTGCAGACCGGCCTCGCCGAACTTCCCCTTCGTGTAGAACTCGCTCTGGAGCACGTAGTACTCGCGGTCCACCGGCGGAAGCCCCTCCGCCGGCTCCACCAGGATCAGGCCGTACATCCCGTTCGCGATGTGCACCCCGATCGGCATCGTCGCGCAGTGATAGATGTAGAGCCCCGGATTCAACGCGGTGAAGGTGAAGACGGACTCCCCTCCCGGGAGCGTCATGCTCGCCTTCGCGCCGCCCCCTGGGCCCGTGACCGCGTGCAGATCGATGTTGTGCGGCATGCGGCTCGTGGCGTGGTTCTTCAGGTGGAACTCCACGAGGTCGCCCTCCCGCACGCGGATGAACGACCCCGGCACCGTGCCGCCGAACGTCCAGACCTCGTATTCGACGCCGTCGGCCAGCCGCATCGTCTTCTCCACCACCTCCAGGTCGACGACGACCCGGGTGGCGTGCTTACGGGTGATCGGTGGCGGAACGTGAGGCGGCGAGGTGAGCCGTGCGACCTCGACGCCCTCGATCCGCGACGGCTCCCGCACCGGAATGGCCCGATCCCCGCCCGCGCCCGCCCTGTAGCTGTAGGCCGCGCCGCCCGCGACGACGGCACCGAGGACCCCCGCCGCAACCCAGCCCACCCACCGGATCCGTGTCCTCGCGCTCATGAGCACCTCCCTCGTGAGTCGAAACCGCTTCATCAATTACTTCTTCATGATGATATGATAATTTGGCTCCGCAGACAGTCGGGCAAAGGATGTTTTTCGTGTGGGGAGATCCCCGACGGAGATCCGGGCGTCCGAAACACCACCCGACCCCGGGGTTGTCGGATCGAGGCGGCGTCGCCATCATTCATCATGCATCTGTGATGAAAGGCAGGATGGGATGTTGTCCGACACCGCGGAGTACGCGCTGCGCGCGACTCTCTACATTGCCCAGCATGCCGATGGGGATCGGCTCGTCCGGACGGAGGAGGCGGCCGAGGCGCTGGGCGTGCCTCGGAACTACCTCTCGAAGATCCTGCACGTCCTGGCGCGGCACGGGGTGCTTTCGTCGACGCGGGGCCCGCTCGGGGGGTTCCGGCTGGCGCACGCCGCGGACGATATGCCGCTCTACCGGATCCTCGAACCCTTCGACCCGGTCGGCCCCCAGCGGACGTGCATCCTCGGCCGGGCGGAGTGCAACGACGGCAATCCATGCCCCGCGCACCGTCGCTGGAAGGACATCTCGGAGAAGGTCCTGGCCTTCTTCCGCAAGACGACGGTGGGCGACCTCCTGCGCGAGGAGGGATCGCTGGTTTAGGCGGGCCGGCGGAATCGGATCGATGGATGGGCCGGCCGCCGGCGTCGCCGCGCCGTCCCTGGCGCGGCGCGTCGGGCGCCTACCGCCCGAAATACGCCTCGACCGGCTTTGCCTCACCCGCCTCGACCATCCGGCGCCAGCGGGCCGGCACGTGGGCGCAGTACGGCTCGGCCTCGAGGTAGTCTCCCGTGACCGCGTAGGCGCGCGCCCGCGAGCCACCGCAGATGTCCCGGTACTCGCACACGCCGCACTTCCCTTTCAGCAAACTGCGATCGCGTAGCTGGCGGAAGAGGGGCGAGTTGCGGTACACCTCGACCAAGTCGTCCCGGCGTACATTCCCGGCCGCGAGCGGCAGAAAGCCCGAGGGGCAGATCGCTCCGGTGTGACTGATGAACAGAAAGCCGTCGCCGTCGTTCACCCCTCTGGCGCGGCCGACCCCGTCGGCGAGGGAAAAGCCGAGCCCCGCGGTGAGGGGCACCGGTGCCTCCGCTCGCTCCCCCGCCCTACGCTCGGCGACCTGGCGTTGCAGGATGACCCTGCGGTATTGCGGCGCTGCCGTGCTCTTGATGTCGAAGGGCGCGCTCCGGGAGAGGTCGTACATCTTGTGGAACACGGCCTCGAACTCCTCCGCGCTCGCCACGTCCTGGGCCTGGGCGCGCCCCGTCGGGACCAGGAAGAACACCGACCACAGCACGATCCCCAGCTCCGTCATGAGCTCGCAGAGGGCGTCGAAGTCGTCCAGGTTGTAGCGGCTCACCGTCGTGTTCACCTGGGTCGAGAGTCCGAGGGAGCGAGCGGCCTCCAGCATGCGCAGCGTCCATGCGTAGGACCCCGCCACGCCCCGGAACGCGTCGTGGATCGCCGCCGTCGACCCGTCCAGGCTCACGGCGAGCCGGGCGAGCCCCGCATCGCGCAGCTCCCGTAACACCGCCTCCGTCATGAGCGGCGTTCCGGAGGGGGTCATCGCCATGCGCAGGCCGATGCTCGTCCCGTATTCCACCAGTTCCGCCACGTCCGGACGCTTCAACGGATCGCCGCCCGTGAGCACGAAGAGCGGGCGGCCGAAACGCCGCACCGCGTCCATCATCCGCTTCGCCTCCTCGGTCGAGAGCTCGAGGGGGTGACGCTCCGAGACCGCCTCCGCCCGACAGTGCTTGCACGCCAGGTCGCACGCCCGCGTCGTCTCCCAGATGACCAGGAAGGGCGCCTCGTCGAAGTTCACCTCCGCGACCGTCGGACGCGGCGCCGCCGTTGTATCGCTCACGATCCACTCCTTTCTCGATCTTGGGCCATCCGCAGGACGAGCGCGTTCCGGGCGGGGTCGTAGGTCACGAGAGCGATCCGGCCCGGCCGGATGCCGACGACGGTTTCCAGCGCCAGGTCGGCGGGCGCGGATCGGTTGCGCTCCTTCTCGGGCTCCCCTTCGCTCTCCGGCTGGCCTTCGCTCTCGGGCTCGCCTTCCCCGTCCCTACCGGCGCCCTCCAGGCTCACCCCGCCATCCTCCTCCGGCGCGCCCTCGCGGGTGAAGGCGACGTCGACCACGTGCGCTCCCGGCGCGAGCGGGAAATCGCGGAAGACGTAGATCGGCCGGTCCTGCCGCGCGCCGGCGGCGTGGATGAGGGTGTCCTCGACCACGGCGCCGTCGATCGCGACGCGGAGGCGGTACGGCGCGATCCGCCCCTCGCACGCTTCCGGGCGACGCATGTGCAGCGGCAGCGCCTCGAGCTCCTCCGCCGTGAGGCGACGGCATTCCGTCACGCGCTCCCCCCGCACCCGCCACGAGAGCCGGAGCACGCCTTGCGCGGCGTCCGCCGATGCGTACGGGGCGCGCGAGAGGGCGCCGAGCGCCAGGACCGCTGCCCCGATGACGACGACGGCCAGACTGCGAACGAGAAGCGCGCTCACGACGCAGCCTCCTCGGGTTCGAGGGCGACGTCACGGCCCCCGTCCCGGTCCGCAACCGCCGGCTCGCCGCCGCCGACCGTGTCCCCGGAGGCGTCGCCGTCGGCGAGCCCGGCCACCGACGCCGCGAACTCTTCGAGCGCCGCGCGCAACACCGCCGGCTCCCCCGCCGACGCTTCCACGACCCGCACGCGTCGCCGATCCACCCGCGCCTTGAGGTCCGCCTCACGGCCGTAATACAGGCGCTGCACGAGCCACTTCCCGCCCTCTCGACTGCGGCAGTCCCACTCCGGACACGCTGCGACGAGGACGCCCGCCGCGCCGCCCCGCAGCAGGTGCTCGATCATCGAAGTATGCACGTTCCCGATGCACGGGACCGCGAGGAGCGGCGCCCCGCCCAGCGCACGGTCGACCGATGCGGCGCTCCACTCGCACCCGACGACCACGACCCGCCCCACGGCTCGCGGCTCTCGCGTGAGGAAGTCCTTCGTCAGCGCGAGCTGGTCGCGGCCCGTCCAGCCCGGTAGACCCACGGCCATGGGCGCACACGAGCCGATGCAGATCCCGCAACTCACACAGAGGTCCGGGTTCACCAGCGCCACCAGCCCTGGCCGGGGGTCGCCCGGCTCTCGCGCCACCATCGTGATGGCGTCGTACGGGCAATCCTGGACGCACTGCTCGCACCCCGTGCAGCGCCGCGCGTCCACCTCCGCCTTCGCCGGCCGCGCCTCCCGCTGCGGCCGCGTCCACCACGGCGCCAGCAGCGCCGCGAGCGCCAGCGCTCCGCCGAGCGCCCAGACGGCCCACGCCGAGAGCCGCCGTGTGAGCGGGAGCCAGAACGCGAAGAACACGTCGAGCGGCACCCTCTCGGGGAGGCGCAACGGATCCGCCTCCGGCGCCATCCCGACCGGCCAGACGACCGCCAGCGCGATCAGTGCGGCGACGACGCCCCAGAGCACCCGCCGCGTCGGCAGCAGAACCGGCCTCGCCAGGCGCGACACATGGATCCATACGAGGAGGCCGACCCCGATCGGCAACGCGATGTGCGCGAAGAGGTTCAGGAAGAAGAAAGCGCTCGGCAGCGGACGCTCCCCCACGAACGTCCGACCGAGGGGCTCCGAGAAGATCGGCAGCACATCCAGGATGCGCGCGCCCTCGGCCGCCAGGAGCTGCGCCTGGATGTCCCACACCAGCACGTACCCCGTCCACCCGCACACGAAGATCACGATCAGCAGCACGAACCCCGAAACCCACGCCAGCGCGCGGGGGCCCCAGCTGCGACGCTGGGCATACATCCGGAACGCGTGCACTGCGGCCGCGACCACTGCCGCATCCGAGGCGAAGCGATGCACCCCCCGGATCCAGCGCCCGAGCCAGGCCTGCTCCGTGATCCGCGCCACCGAGGCCCACGGCGACCCCACCCGGTAGAAGAGCAGGAGGTAGAGCCCCGTGACCACGAGGACCAGGAGCAACCCGATCACGATCGACCCGCTGTGGTAGAGCGGGTTGTATCGTGAGCCGTACAGGCGATTCGCCCAGCCGTCGAGCCGGGTCATCGCTCGCCAGGCGGCTCGCCTCACCGCCGTGCTCATCGTGTCCATGCTGCCTCCGTCGCGGACAACCCCTTGCGCGTCGTGATTTATCACTTCATCATGAACAACGCAAGAAGGCAGCCGAGAAGGCCCTAGATTTCGGGAATGCCCGACGGCCTCGCCGGACGGGCGCGTCGCCCGCCCACCCTACCACAACGGAGGTAGACATGTCGAAGCCGAACGGCTCTGGCACCGAGCCGCCGCCCGGGATCCCGCTCGGGCAGCGGGTCTACGACAGTCCGTTCCTGCTCCTGATCCTTGGAATCGCGGTCATGGCGATCGTCTTCACCGGTTGGGGCCTCTGGGAGGTCCTGACCCTTCCGCAAGCGGAACTCCCATGAGCAGCCCACGCGAGCCCATGCACACCGCGCTCGAACCGCCGCGCGGGATCTGGTGGAAACCCGTGCACCGGACGGAGAAGGTGTGGTTCACCATCGCCTTCGTCTGGTGCATGGTGCTCTTCGTCATGATGCCGCTCTGGCACTGGAAGGGCGGCCAGAATCCGTCGGGAATCCGCCGTCGCGTGGAGCCGGCGGCCTTCCAGGCGCGGGTCGAGGAGTTCATCCGGGAATACAAGGTGGGTGAGGAGAATGGATTTCCGATCGTGGAGCCGCCGCCGGGGAGCGACATCTACCTCCTCGGGCGCATGTGGAACTGGACGCCGATCCTGAAGCTGCGCAAGGGGGTGGAGTACACCCTCCACATCTCCTCTCTCGACGTGAACCACGGATTCTCGCTCTACCCCGTCAACCTCAACTTCCAGGTGGTTCCCGGCTACGACTACGGGCTCCGCATCGTGCCGTCGGAGGCGGGCGACTTCCGGCTGGTGTGTAACGAGTTCTGTGGGATCGGCCACCACATGATGCTGGGCAAGGTGATCGTGGTCGACGATGCGGCCGAAAGCGTCGCGACGGAAGCGACCCGACCCGGGGAAGGTGAACGATGAGGGCACTCCATCGCATCTGCCCCACGACGGGGCTCAAGATCGATCGCCAGGCCGAACTGCTGATGCGGGCGAACGCCGTGGCGGCGACCGTCGCGCTCGTGATCGGCGGGATCGCGGCGATCCTGATCCTGCTGACGCGTTGGCAGGCGGTGCATCTGCTGGACGTGGTGTGGTTCTATCGGATCCTGACGGTGCACGGGATGTCGATGCTGATCTTCTTCATCCTGTTCTTCGAGATGGCGATCCTCTACTTCACGTCGGGTCCGGTGCTGAACAGTCGCATCGCGGCGCCGAAGCTGGGGTGGCTGGCCTTCGGCCTCATGGTGGCCGGCGCGGTGCTGACGGAGTGGATGATGTGGACGGGGAAGGCGGACGTGCTCTACACCTCGTACGTTCCGCTCAAAGCTCACCCGCTCTACTACCTGGGCGTGATCCTCTTCGCGGTGGGCGCGCTGATCGTGACCGGTCTCTTCTTCGCGACGCTGGTGGTGGCGAAGCGGGAGAAGACGTACGAGGGTTCCATGCCGCTCATCACCTTCGGAGCGATGACGGCGGCGATCATCGCGGTGATCACGCTCTTGCACGGTGCGGCGATCTACGTTCCGACCTTCCTCTGGTCGCTGGGCCTCATGGAGGTCGACCCGCAGATCTACCGGCTGGTCTGGTGGGCGCTGGGGCACTCGTCGCAGCAGATCAACGTGGCGGCGATGGTGTCGGTCTGGTACCTGCTCGGCGCGCTGACGGTCGGCTCGGTGGTGTTGAACGAGAAGCTGAGCCGGACGGCCTTCGTCCTCTACATCCTCTTCATCTCGATGGCCTCGGCGCACCACCTGCTGGTGGATCCCGGGATGTCGTCCGCGTGGAAGGTCGTCAACACCAGCTACTTCATGTACATGGCGGTGCTGGCGAGCATGCTGCACGGCTTCACGGTCCCCGCGGGCGTCGAGTTGGGGCAGCGGCTGCGAGGCGTGACGAAGGGGTTGTTCGGCTGGATCCGGAAGGCGCCGTGGGGAGATCCGGGCTTCAGCTCGCTCGTCTTCTCCGTCGTCGTCTTCGGCTTCGTGGGCGGGATCACCGGGGTGACGATCGGCACCGAGCAGATCAACATCATCGTGCACAACACGCTGCGCTCGCCCGGCCACTTCCACTCGACGGTGGTGAGCGGGACGGCGATGGCGTTCATGGGGCTGACGTACTACCTGATCCCCCTCGTCTTCCGCAAGAAGGTGGCGTTCTGGCCGCTGGCGAAGATCCAGCCGTACCTCTTCGCGGGCGGGATGCTGGTCTTCTCGGTCTTCATGTCGTTCGCCGGCGGCTTCGGCGTACCGCGGCGGCACTGGGACATCACCTTCTCGAACGCGCCGTTCGACCTCCAATTCAACCCGGCCGTGGACCTGGTCATGGGGATCATGGCGCTGGGCGGGCTGGTCGCCGCGGTCGGCGGCGGGATCTACATCCTGGTGACGGTCTGGTCCGTCTTCTTCGGTGAACCGATCAAGGAAGGAGAGCTACCCCATGCCCATGTACGGACTACCTCAGGGCCTACTGAATCCACCGCGGCCGCTGTCTGAGGAGGACGAGGCGAACCTGGTGGAGCACGGCCGGCTCGGCCCGGCGCCGGGGACGATGATCCTGGTCTTCGTCTTCCTGGCCGCGTTCGCGCTCTACTTCTTCGCGAACTTCAAGATGCTCTCGTTCGTCTGGAAGGTCGGATAGGGGCCGTGAACGGGTGGGACGACGCTCCTCCTCCCGGGATCACGCGGGGGGAGGAGCGCAGCCGAGCTTCCGTCTTTCCGCTCCTCGCCCTGGCGGCGATCCTCGCCGTCACCGCTGGGTGGTGGGCGCTGGCCCTCTGGCCCCTGCCGGGCGACACGCCCGAGTGGCTGGCCCGAACCCGCGCCGCGTGCTTCGGGATCTACGACAACGGACTCCCCAACGCCGGCGGGTGGGTCGCGCTGATCGGCTCGCCGCTCGGGATGCTCGGGGTCCTCCTCGCCGGGTGGCGGCGCGAAGTAGTCGACGGCATGCGTGCGCTCTGGCGCTCGCATGGGGGGCGCCTCATCCTGGCAACCGCGGGGCTGGCCCTCTGCGTTGGGGTCGTCGCCGTGGGGGTCCGCGTTTACGGCGCGCTCCGCCCCGGAGACCTCTTCGCCGCGCCCGCCGTTCCCGCGAACCTGCCGCGCCTCGACCGAACTGCCCCGCCGCTCGAATTGGTGGATCAGACGGGCGAGGTGGTCACGCTCGAGCGTTTCCGCGGCCGACCGGTGCTCCTCACCTTCGCCTACGCCCACTGCGAGACGGTCTGCCCGCTCCTAGTGCGCGATGTCGTGGCCGCGCAGGCACAACTGCGGGAGACCGACCCCGAGCGCGCGCCGATCGCCCTGGTCGTGACGCTCGACCCCTGGCGCGACACGCCGTCCCGTCTCCCCGCGATCGCCGACGCCTGGGGGCTCGGCGACGACGCGCATCTCCTCGGCGGAGAGATCGCCGACGTCGAGGCGACGCTCGACGCGTGGGGCGTGGGCCGCTGGCGCGACACGCGGACCGGGGAGGTCACGCACCCCGCCCTCGTCTACGTCCTGGATGGCGAAGGGCGCATCGCCTTCGCGGTGAACGGCGGCGTGGCGTCGCTCGTCGAGCTCGTGCGGCGGCTCTGATCAGGACGCTGCGCCCGCGCCGAACCGGGAGAGCGCCGCACGCACCTCATCCGGGATCGGCACCGGCCGGAAGCGCTCCCGGTCGACCGCCACGAGCACGTACCGGCTCTTCGCCGCGACGTCGCCTTCCGCCACGCGTCGGGCCACGAACCCCAGCTCGAGGGAGGTCCGCCCGATCGCCGGCACGAAGGCATGGATCTCCAGCTCCTCGTCGAGTCGCACGGGCTGGTGGAAATCACATTCGACGCGTCGACGCACCAGCCAGAGGCCGTGGCGGTCGGTGAGCAGCGGCGTCGGGATCCCCGCCGCCCGGAACAGCTCGGTCTCGGCCAGCTCGAAGAAGCGGAGATACGCGCCGTAGCAGACGATCCCCGCGGCATCCACATCGCTCCAGCGAGCGCGCTCGGTGACGCGAAACGACGCGACCGGAATCGTATCCCGCCGCGCCTCCACCGGCCCGGCCGGGACGCCCTCGTCCTCTTCCTTCTGGACGTGCAACTCGAGCGCCGTCTCGACCCGGTGCGCGGCTCGCAGCACGCGGTACCGGGCTTCTTCCCGCTCCCGGGACGGCCTGGCCGGGAGCGCCAGGAGCGCGGCCACGGCATCCGCAAACCCATCGATCTCCGCGGCCAGGAACGCATGCTCGAAGGACACGCCCTCGCGGCGAATGCTCCCCGGCTCGAGCGCCTCCTCTTCCCTTCGCGCGAACGGGAGCAGCTCGTGACGGAGGAAGGCGACGGCGCCGAGGAGCGCGTCCGGGTCTTCCCGCAGCTCGCCGTCCGTCGCCACGACGCCGAACTCACGGAACGTCCGGAGCAGCGCGCGGTGCTCCATGCGGGTGTCGACGCCCGAGCGAATGGCCACCCCACAGGCACTCATGACGGTCGCGGCGCTATGATGGCCAGGAACGACAGCGGCTCGTCGTCCGCCGCGATCGCGTGGAACTCACCCGGCGCGTAGACCGCCGAGCGGCCCGCCTCGAGCACCGCCTCCCCATCCTCGCCGCGGAACCGCCCCCGGCCCCGGACCACGTGGACGAGGACCGTCGAGCGGCTCTTGTGCGGCGGGATCTCCTGCCCCGGCGCGAGGTGGAACGCGACGACGCGCACATTGGGCTCGTCGTGGAGGATCGCGGTCGCGGGGCGCGCCCCCGCGGGCGCGCTCGGGCCTTCCGGCAAGAGTTTCACGACGGCACCTCCTCGAGCACGGCGCGCAGCGCCGCCAGCAGCGCTTCGGGGTCGGCGCCATCCCGGAGCGCCGCCTCCTCGATCATCGCGGCGCCGCCGCAGCAGGCGTCGATGTTGAATGCGTTGAAGACGGCGATGGTCTGCGGGTAGAGGCGAATCGCCTCGTTCACCGTCATCGTCGCCGGGATACGCACCTCGGGTGTCATGGTCTGCCCCCGGTCACGGCGGTGCGGATCGGCGCGCGTCCGGGCCCGGCTGGGCCGGGGAGGCGCGGGGCCGCGTCCAGCGTCCGCCAGAGATTGTAGATGAAGAGCGCGGCCGATGCCGCGCTCGCGGCCGCTCCCGTGTGGATGAGCGGCGTTCCAATACCGCTGCCGACCCCCCGCACGACCCATCCGGCAACGAGGAGCGCCAGGCCGGCGTTGGCGACCCAGACGTGCGCCAGCGCCAGCGTGCGGCTGTGCAGCGGCGCGCCCGTGAAGCGCGGGATCACGTGGTACGCGACCCCGAAGATCATCATGCTGACGAAGCCGAGGAGGTTCGCGTGCACGTGCGCGGGGCGGATCACGATGAGCGACGGCTGGACGGCCATCCCCAGCCCCATCAGCACGCCCGCGCCGAACCACGCGAGGCTCGCCCGGATGAACCCGCGAACGAACGTATCCACGCTATCTCCTCGTGCACGTGGGCGAAGACGAGGTGCGGGTGCGGCCAATCGCCGAACGGCGCCCGGCGGACCCGCAGGTAGCCGCCCACCGAAAGGCCGGCGAACAGGAACACGATCCCGTCCTGATGAACCTGCGGACCAGCGTGTACACGGCGCCTCCCTCGTGCCCCCGCTCAACCCGCCCCGGCCGACTCCGTCGGCGACGGCGCGAGCTTCCGCACCTCGACCCTCCAATCCACCGGGCCGCGCAGGAGGTACTCGAAGCGGAACGCATCATCGCCGTGCGTCGCCTTGAGGGTGTAATACATGCATTCCGGGTCATGGTCGACCGTCAGGTCGAGGACCTGCCCCGGCCGTAGCGCCTCGTAGGCGCCCATGATCGTCTCGAACCGGTCCTTCGGCGGCACCGGTCGCACGTCCAGGACCACGCGCTTTTCGTCGCTCATCCCTTCTCCACTTCGTTCTCGAGGACCACCATGTCCGATCCCGCCTTGCTCCCGCACCCCCAGCCGCCCCTGCGGCCGAGCCACGCGCCCCAGGCGTACCGGTAGCGCCGATCGCTCGGCGCGAGGGCGAGCGCGCCGCCGTAGCCCGAAAGGGCGAGGGCGCTCATGAGGCGGCCCACGCCGATCCCCTCCTGCTCGATCGCCTCCGGTCCCCCGCCGTACAGCCGAATGTGCCGGATGCGGCCATCGGCCGCCGCGAGCACGGCCCCGGGCACCCCGAGTCCGGGATCGTCCGGCGCCACGTCCCACGCGAGCCCCAGCGTCCCCGGCGGCGCCGCCTCGGTCAGGAGCCGCAGGCGCTCGACCTCCGCCGCGTTCCCCCGGCAGGCCAGGAGCAGCGTGGCGCCGGCCTTGGCGAAGCGCGGCGCCGCGGCTCCGACGATCGAGGAGACGTCGCCGTCGGAGCCCGCCGGCTCGCCGTCGATCCGCACGACCACGGGCGCGCCGAGTGCGACGGCGAGGCGCGGGGTGCGCGGATCCGCGACGGCGGCGACGTCGTCGAGTCGCAGCGCGGCGATCCCTATCCCCGCGTTCGCCGCCTGCACCGCGACCGCCAATGCCGCGGCAGGCCCGGCCGACGGCGACACGCCGTGCGCGTGCCCGATCTCCAGCTCGACCGCCGCGAATCCGCGGCGCGCGCAGGCGGCGAGGAGCTCGTCGAAGGTCGCTTCCGGCGCCGCCGCCGAGCTCAGCGCGAGGAGCATCACCCGGCCGTCCTGGAGATCGCGACCTTCCACACGACCGGACCCTGCTCCAGGTACTCCCACCCGAACTGGCCGGGGTACTGGAACTCGAACTGGAAGCGCAGCGGCTTCGGGTCGTGGTCGTTGACCAGGACGAACGACTCCCCCGGCCGCAACGAGAGGAAGGTCTGGAAGATCGTCGGGTGCTTCTCCCGCGGCGGGATCACCCGGACGTCGAGTTCGCGCGTCGTGTTCTGAGACATGTTTCCCCCTATCGGTTTCGCTTCGATCGATGGCCGGGGCCTGCCCCCGGCCTCTACCCATCCGCCCGCCGGCGGATGAAGACCCGAACGAGGTCGGGCCCCTGTTCGCGAACCTCGTACGTGAAGCCGCGGGCTTCGAGCTGCGGCAGCAGGAATTGAGGCACGCGTACGTTGATCTGGACGAGCGTCCCACCCGCCGGGAGCCGCTCGGCCGCCTCGAGCGTCCGCATCATCGGCTCCGGCGGCTCGAGGCCACGGACGTCGAGGATGACGACGTCGTCGTCCTCCGGGTCCGGCCCCCGGGCCGACCCGGCCGTGGGGCCGGGTTCCGGCGCGCCGCCACGGGACCCCGCGCCCGGGGCGGCTGCCTCTGCGACGTCGGCCCCCGCCCCTCCGGCGCTGGCTCCCACCCCAGCGGTTCCGGCCCCCGCCCCAGCCGCCTCCCCCGCCTCGGCCGGGTAGAACCACACCCGCCAGTCGTCCTCGCCCAGCTTCTCGGTCCAGTGCTCGAACCCCTGGCGCGCCATGACCGCGTAGAGCGGCACCGGCTCGAAGATCGCGCGTAGGCGCAACACCCCGCCCTCCGGGAGCGAGCGCTTCGCCGCCATGATCCGGCTGAAGGGCTCCCTCCCCTGCCGCAGGTCGTCGCGGACGTCGAGGTCGAGGACGAGCTCCGGAGGAAATCCCCGCAAGTTCGCCGGCCCCCCGTCCTCCCCCGCCCGCCCTTCCGCCGCAACCACCTTTGCGCCCCCCGCCGCCTCGGGCCGTTCCCCCGCCGTAGGCCGCTCCGCCTCTGGCCTCCGCGCTTCTGGCCTCCCTGCCTCCGACGATCCCGCCCCCGACCATCCCGCCCCCAGCCGTCCCGCCGCAGGCCGCTCCGCCGCAGGCCGCTCCGCCGCAGGCCGCTCCGCCTCAGGCCGCCCCGCCTCAGGCCGCCCTGCCGCAGGCCCCTCCCCCGCCTCCGGCCACCCCCCAGGCTCCCCCCGTTCCCCCCCCACCGATGCATTCAACCGCGCCACGAGCTCCTCGGGGTCCACCCCCGCCATCCGCGCGGCCTGCTCGACCGTCACCAGCCGCGCCATCACCTTCCGCATCGCGGGGTTGCGAAGGCGCTCGAAGGCGGGCGAGAGCGAGGCGAAGACCTCGATCAGCCGCTCGTCGCGCGCGATCACCGCCGATACGCGGTCCCCGGCCCGGATCACCATACGCCCTCCGGAATCATCCCCGGGTGCCAGCGGGGCTCCCAGACCAGCCGGGGGCGGACATCGGTCACGCCGGGCACCGCGCCGAGGACGGCGACGATCCCGTTCGTGATGTGCGCCTCCATCGGGCACCCCGGCGTCGTCAGCGTGTAGGTCACCTCGACCACGCCGCCGTCGCACCGGAGATCGTAGACGAGGCCGAGGGTCACGATGTCGAGCCCGATCTCGGGGTCGATCACGGCGCGGAGCGCCTCACGCGCCTCGGCCAGGTCGACGGTGGCCACGTCGTTCTCCTTCATTCGGGTCGCCTCCTCGAGATTGCGGCCATCTGGATGACCTCGATCGCCGCCCCCGCCGCGTACACCATCGCGGCCACTCGGGCGAGGGCCCCCGCCCCCGCGATCGTCGCGGCGACGAGGCCGACCGCGCCGCAGACCAGCAGCGCGGCCGCCGCGAGGGCGGTCCTCTCGTCGTAGAGCTCGGCGACGCGCGGCACCGGCCGCTTTCCCGCGAGAGGGCCGAAACGGTGGTACCAGACCAGGAACGGCAGGATCTTGTAGTAGTGCGCCGCCACGAAGAGACTCAGCCCGAGCACCATCGCGGCGACGTAGACGGTCAAGAGCCTGGGCGAGCCCAGCTCCGCGCCGAGCGCGGGGGGCGCCAGCAGCAGCGCGAGGCCGAGAACCCCGAGCGCCGCGCCGGCGAGCCGCATCCCCGGGTCGAGTCGCCGCCGCACGCGGTGCCGGAAGTAGAGGACGCCCTGGACCAGGAAGGCGGCCGCCCCGACGGCGATCGCCGAGCCGGCAACCCCGAGGAACCGCGTCGGCAGGACGTGGTGCAACAGGACGAGCCCGAGGACCCCGGCCGCGATCAGCGTCGCCGCGACCTTCCCGGGCCGTTCGGTCGCGCCGTGGCTGAGCAGGAACATTGGAAGGAGGTGGCGCGCCACGCCGACCACGACGAGGAGCACCCACCCCGCGAGGGCGATGTGCAGATGCAGGCCGAGCGCGAGGAAGCGGTGGCCGCCCAGGTAGCCCCACCGCAGGTTCCCGGCGAGCGTCACGCCCAGTGCGATCGTCGCCAGGAGGAACGCGCCCGACGCGGCGAGCGACCACCACGTCAGGTCCCGCAGGCGCACCCGCGCGAGCGTCGCCGCCAGGTTGACGAGGAAGACGAGGAGCCCCGTGCCGAACGTCGCGGCTCCGGCCAGCATCGTCGCAGGGATCCCGACGATCAGCCCACCGACGAAGAGGACCAGGCCCGGTGCGTGGAGCGCGAACGCCACGTGCGCGAGCCGCTCGGACCGCACCGGCGCCCGCAACGCCACGGGGAAGAACTGGTAGAGCGCGCCGAGAATCGACGTCGTGATCCACCCCAGCGTGAAGAGGTGAGTCACCGCGATCACACGCGGCAGCGGGAAGAGCCCCTGGGCGAGGTCCGGCGCGATCCACACCAGGCCCAGCGCGCCCAGTGCCCAGAACGCCAACGCCGCGGCGAAGTGCTCCCCCGGGAGCCGGAACGGCGGCGAGTTCGCCCCGGCGACGCCTCCCGGCAGCGGACCCGCCGCGAAGGACGGCGCCGCGCTCGCCGCCGCGTTCATCCGACCCCCCGCGAGGCGCCCCGGCCCGGCCCAATTTTAATCGGCGCGTCCCTCTCTCCGGTGACGGCCATCCCCTTCTCCCGAGTTGCCCAGGTTCGACGAGGTCGGGATGAGATCCGTTCTCATCCGACCTCGTCGAACCTAAGCACGCGATCGGCGGGGCGCTGTGCGGAAAGTCACATCAGAAGACGGAGACGTTGATGTAGCGCTTCGGGTTCTTGCGGATGTCCTCCGCAAGGGCGTCGAGCTTCCCGGTCGCGGCGAGGACCTGGTCGTAGAGCGCCCGGTCGTTGAGGAGCCGCCCCGCCGTCCCCTCCCCCCGGTCGAGCTTCGCCATGACGCTGGCGAGCGACGCGGAGGCCTCGCCCATGCTCGCCGTCATCGCGGCGAGGTTGGCGGTGGTTTCCTCGAGGTTCCGGACGGCCCGCTCGAGCTCGGGCCCGGCCGTCACGCCCTCGAGGTTCTCCGTCACGGCCACGATGTTCGCGGTGGCCGCCGCCAGGTTCTCGCTCTGCGCGGCGAGGAGCGCGTTGGCATCGGCGATGAGGCGCTGGAGCTCGGTCGCCGCCCGCGCGCCGCCGGCCAGCGTCCCGTGGACGAGCTCGATGGTCTTGTCGTCGAGGAGGCGCTCCGCCCTCTCGCCGATCACCTCGGCGGTCGCCGCGAGGGAGCGGGGCACGCTCCCGGTCAGCGTATCGCCGTCCGCCAGGGGCGGCGCCGCCGGCGATCCGGCCTGCAGGACGACGGACTGCCCGCCGAAGACGTCGACGGTCTGGAGCACCGCCGTCGCGTCCTTCGTCAGGGGCACCCGTCGCTTGAGGCGTGCCTCGACCACGACGCCGCCCTCCGGCGTGAGGTCGAGCTCTCGGACCTCCCCCACCGGGACGCCCCGGAAGAGCACAGGGTCGCCCTTCTTCAACCCGTCCGCCGCCGCGAGCTCCACGTACAGATCGGCCCGGTGGCGGGAGAGCCCGCGGTCCGTCAGCCACAGGAAGAGCGCCCCGAAGACGACGACGGCGACGACCACCAGTGCGCCGACCCGCGTGAGGTTCCGGTCCCTTGCGTAACTTGCCATCTATCCTACCTCCATCCCTTCTTCCGTCGCGGCCCCCGTGAACGCCCGGACCTCCGGGTCCCGAGAGTCGAAGAACTCCGCGACGGTCCCGACGAAGCGTACGCGCCCTTCCGCGAGGAGCGCGACGCGGTCGGCGATCCGCCGCACCGACCCGAGGTCGTGCGTGATCACCACGCTCGTCGCGCCCAGGCGGTCACGCATCCTCGCGATCAGCCCATCCATGTGGACGACGTTCCGCGGATCCAGCCCCGCCGTCGGCTCGTCGTACAGGAGAACCTCCGGGCGGTTCAGGATCGCCCGCGCCACCCCGACGCGCTTCCGCATCCCACCCGAAAGCTCGCCCGGCCGCTTCTCCAGCACGCTCCCGTCCAGGTTCACCAGCGCGAGCGTCTCCTCGATCGCTTGCTCGTAACGCTCCGGGTGCCGCTCATAGGCGTCGTCGTCCAGCGCCAGCCGCAGATTCTCCCGGATCGTCAGCGAGTCCAGGAGCGCGCCGTCCTGGAAGACGTACCCCATCCGCCGGCGGATCTCCGCCAGCTCCCCGTAGCTCGCCCTCCCGACCGACCGGCCGTCCACGTACACATCCCCCGCATCCGGCTGGATCAACCCGACGATGTGCTTCAGCAGCACGCTCTTCCCCGTCCCCGACGGGCCCACCAGCGCGAGGATCTCCCCTCGCTCCACCTCGAGATCGACCCCCCGCAGAACCGGCCGGCCCCCCAGCCTCTTGTGCACCCCCTCGATACGGATCATCCGACCATCTTCAGCAGCGGCGCCAGGAGCACGTCCACCACCAGGAGCGCCGAGAGCATCGCCACCACCGCCCACGTCGTCGTCCGGCCGACGCCCGTCGAGCCGCCCCGCGCCTCGAGCCCGACGTAGCTCGCGATGAACGCCACCGCCACCCCGAACGCCGCTCCCTTGATCAGCGCGAAGAAGAACGGGAAATCCCGCACGTAGTACCGCACCCCCATCCAGAAGTCCGGGGTGGTCACCGGCGTCACCAGAACCGCGATCCCCCAACCCGCCACCAGCGACGCCGCCAGCGCCAGAGCCACCAGGACCGGACCGACCACCAACCCCGCCACCACCCGGGGCGTCACCAGGTACGTGACCGGGTCCCGACCGATCACCTCCAGGGCATCGATCTGCTCCGTCACCTGCATCGTCCCCAGCTCCGCCGCGATCCTCGCCCCCACGATCCCCACCATCGCGATCCCCGTCAGCAGCGGCGCCAGCTCCGTGATCACGCTCGCCCCCACCACGCTCCCGATCACCCAGTACGGCAAGACCCCGTCGAACTGGTAACCGGTCTGCTGGGACGTCACCGCCCCACCCAGCGCCGTGAGGAAGAGCACCAGCGGGAGCGAGTAGAAGGCCTGCCGGTGCATCTCCTCCACCGCCGCCCTCCACCACCTCCGGGGACGGGCGACGGATCGGACGACGGCGCCCGCCAACACCCCCGCCCGCCCGACGTGCTCCAGCACCCTCCGCACGATTCCGTGCGGAGCGGCCCCCGGCTCGACGGCCCCGACCCTCGCCCTTGCACTCATATTCGGTTCTGCACTCTACTACACTGCACTGTTCATTTATGAACCACCAGGCAAAAAAAACAGGCGGTCACTCGATCGCCGCACGAATCTCCCGCAGCAGCGCCGCGAGTTGCTCGCACCGCTCGGCAGGTAGACGCTCGAGAATGGTGCGCTCGGCCTCGTCGTGCGCCCGGCCGGCGGCCTCGTACCGCCGCCGCCCCTCCTCCGTGATGACCGCCAGCGTGCTGCGCCGATCCTCGGGATCGGCCTCCCGGCGCACCAACCCCTCGGCCTCCAGGCGGTCGACGAGCTGGGTCACGTTGGACTTGGCACAGCAGAGGGACTCCGCCAGCCGTCCGAGGGGGAGCGCCCCATCCTTCGCCACGAGGGCGCGGAGGACGCCGAGCTTGGCGAGGGAGAGGCCACTCGCCTCGACGGCCCGCTCGAGGAGACTCCCGATCTCCCCCGCGACGTGCACGAGCCGCATCAGGACCTGCTGCCGATCTTCGACCTGCCGGCGAATTTCGTTCATACATGAACATTACGAGCTAAGTACGGTTGTGTCAATGATTTGGGCGGAGAAGAGGGTGCATGGGCACGCGGGGATGGGCCGGGAGAGGGGGGCATCCCCTCGGCCTGGACGCCACCGCCGGTGAGCAGGCGTGCGGCGGGGCATCTGTGGGGATGCGGGTGGGAATGGCGGGGGACGTCATGGGCCGGGCGGACCTCGTCGCGGGTCGAGCGAGCGCCGCCCGGTCACCCTTCGGCGCGTCCCGCGCCGCCCCCGCCCCCGCCGACTCAGCGCACCACGCGGAACGGCAGGAACGCCTCCGTCCGATCCCACTGGAAGCGGAGCACCCCGCCCTCCGTCGTCTCCTCCACCAGGATCGTGAACGCCTCGACCGGCTCGTCGAGCGTCCGGGTCTGCATCTCGAGGCGGACGAGGTCGTGCTCGGCGTCGTACGCCTGGCCGTTGATCCCCGTCTTCTTGTTCACGATCAGCGTCCAACCGTCCGGGCGAGGGATCGAGAAGAGGGTGTAGGTCCCCGCCGGGATCGTCGCGTTACCGACCCGGAGATCGCGGCTCGTCGTGAAGTGGGTCGCCTGGTTCGCGCCCGTCCGCCAGACCTGGCCCCACGGCACCAGCGCGCCGAAGATCTCCCGCCCGCGCTTCAGCGGACGCCCCCAGTCGAGCGCGATCTCCGCGCCCGCCACCATCGTCGTCGATTCGCCGCGGCCCGACAGCTCCCCCATCGCCTTCCCGGCCGCATCCCGCGCCGCGAACTCGCGCGCCAGCCCGGCGATGTCGACGGACGCCTGCCGCTCGACCCGCAGCGCCCGCGTCGTCTTCCCCGCATCCAGCCATTCGAGCCGGCCAGCCTCGTCCACCCCGATGTCCATCGTCCCCCGCGTCGGGTGCGTAGCGGTGTACCGCCCCTCCCCCGCCCGCGCCATCACGAACGGCAGCGTCCGCCGCCCCGTCACCAGCTCGACCGTCACCGAATCCGTCGAGGCGGCCCGCGCCTGCTCCAGCATCAGGTCGAACGGCCAGTGCACGTAATCGATGAACGGAATCCCCGAGCCCGAGCCGAGATCCACCTCGTTGACCTCCGTCGGCTCGCCGCTCAGCCCCGAGGCCGGGTCGTACGTCGAGACGGTCATCGATGCAGGGCGCCCACCCTCCCCGAAGCGCACCTCGTAGACCCGCAGGCTCGTCCGGGGCACCCGCAGCACGACCTCCGCCCGGAGACCCTCCGTCGTCCGCGTGATCCGCTCGACCGCCACCGTGTCCGATCCGAGGCGCGTCACCAGGGACGCCGTCTCGGGCCCCGCCTGCGCACAGGCGCCGGTCGCCGCGAGCACAGCCGAGAAAGTCAGCAAGTACCTCGTCCGTCGCATCGATCGTTCCTCGCTCGTCGGTGATAGACGGATGTCACCGGCGCTCCGGGATCGGGCCGCGACCCGCGGTCAGCCGCCGATGTCGGGGTGATCGCGTCCGAATCTACGACGCGACGCCTTCACAAGCCACCCGCTTGACGCGCCTGGCCCCCGTAATTACCTTAGCACTGAGTTATCCGCCGGGGTGCCATGACCACTGAATCGATTCGCGGGGATGCGACGCAGAACCCCGCCCTCAAACTCTGGGTCGTCCTCGCCCGCGCCTTCAACGCCGTGGCCGAGCACGACCGCGCCTCCGTGGCCCGCCACGGGCTCACCCCGGCCGAGTTCGCCGTGCTCGAGGTCCTCCTCCACAAGGGCCCCATGCTCCTGAGCGAGGTGCAGAAGAAGATCCTGGTTTCGAGCGGCGGGATCACCTACCTCGTCGACCGGCTGGAGGATCGGGGGCTGGTCGCTCGCCGCCCGTGCGCGGAGGACCGCCGTGCGACCTACGCCGAGCTCACCCCCGAGGGGCGGGCTCTCATCTCCCGCATCTTCCCGGATCACCAGGCGCGCCTCGAGCGCGCGCTCTCGGGGCTCTCGGCATCGGAGCAGCACGAGGCGGCGAAGCTGCTCAAGAAGCTCGGTCTTCGGGCCGCGGAGTTGGACCCGGACACGGACGCGTGATCGTTTTTTCGCCTGTATGTCTCATTCCTGAGATTCTCCGCAGAGAGATGAGTCGACCGGGGAGGGGCCCGCCCCGGAGTCGTCGGGCCCGATCTGACGAGCCAAGGGAGGAAGCGATGAGCGACAGCAAGACGGTCTGGAGGATCGACCCTGCGCACACGGCGGTGGAGTTCGCCGTCAAGCACATGATGTTCACGACCGTGCGCGGCCGCTTCAAGGACGTGTCCGGCACGATCGTCGTCGACGAGGCCCACCCCGAGAACTCCTCCGTCGAGGTCGAGATCGCCGCGGCGAGCATCGACACCGGTGTCGCCGACCGCGACGCCCATCTCCGCTCGGCCGACTTCCTCGACGCCGAGACCCATCCCACCCTCTCCTTCAAGAGCAAGCGCATCGAGGGGGCGCACGCCCGCGAGGGCGATCGCTTCCGCGTCGTCGGGGATCTCACGATCCGCGGCACCACCCGCGAGGTCACGCTCGAGGCCACCTTCGAGGGCACCGGTCAGGATCCCTGGGGCGGCCAGCGCGCCGGCTTTCGCGCCACCACCGAGATCGACCGCCGCGAGTGGGGGCTGCAGTGGAACCAGGCCCTCGAGACCGGCGGCATCCTCGTCGGCAACACCGTCCGCATCGAGATCGAGGCCCAGGCCGTCAAGCAGCAGGAGGCGACCGCCGGGGCGTAAGCCGCCCCTGCGGGTGCGGTAGGGCCGGGTGCGAGCCGGCCACGGACCGGTGGCCCGATTTCTTCGGTGACCGGTCCGTGGCGCCCCGCCGGGGTCTGACCCGCGGGGCATCGCACGCGGACGGGAGGCGACATTGCAGCAGCCACCCTTGCGGGTCCTCGGGATCGCCGGCAGCCTCCGAACGGGGTCGTGGAACCGCAAGCTCCTGGAGGCGGCGAGGCGGCTCGCGCCGGCGGAGCTGTCGATCGAGCCGGTCGACCTGGGGGAGATCCCGCTCTACAACGCGGATCTCGACACGCCGGAGCGCCGGCCGTCGAGCGTGGAGGGGTTGAAGGAGTCGATCCGGAACGCGGATGCCCTCCTGATCGCGACCCCCGAGTACAACTACGGTGTGCCGGGTGTGTTGAAGAACGCGATCGACTGGGCCTCCCGCCCCGCCGGCGAATCGCCCCTTGCCGGGAAGCCGGTGGGGATCATGGGCGCCTCGCCCGGCGCGCTGGGCGCGGTACGGGCGCAGGAGCATCTGAAGCTCGTGCTCCTCGGAACGCTGTCGCAGGTTTTCCCCCACCCGGGCGTGGTCGTCGGGAACGTCCGGGCGAAGTTCGATGCAAGCGGCGAGCTCGTCGACGAGGCGACCCGGCGATTCATCGCCGCCTACCTGGTCGACTTTGCGGCGTGGGTGCGGCGGGTCGGCCCGCCCCGATGAGCCGCGCGAAGTCCTCGGGGGTGTCGACGTCGAGGGGCGGGGGAAAGGGGAAGTCGACCCGCGCGACGAGGGCAGGCGACCGTTCGATGAGGTCGCGGGCGCCGCGGTCCCTCGACGAGCGGGCGAGTTCGGGGAAGAGAGAGGCGTCGAAGAGGACGGGATTCCCGCGCACGCCGTCGTAGACCGGCACGACGATCGGCTTGCCGGAGCGTTCGTAGGCGTCGACGAGGCGGTCGAGGATCCCAGGCGCGACGGTGGGTTGATCGCCGAGGAGGATGAACGCCGCCGCGGTGCCGGGGTTCAGCGCCCCGATCCCGGCGCGGATCGAGGCGCCGATCCCCTCGGCGTGGCACTCGTTGACGACGAACCGCACGGGGAGCCCGCGGAGGGCGGCGCGGACCTCGTCGGCCCCGGGGGCGACGACGACGGCCACGTCCGCGAGCCCGGCCGCGAAGGCGTTCACCACGGTCTTGCGGATGATCGGCATGCCATCGATCGGCGCGAGCAGCTTCGGGCCGCCGAACCGGCTCGCCGCCCCGGCGGCGAGCACGATCGCGGCAAGGGTCCCCCCTTCGGGTGGCCGTCGATTCATCCTGCGTCTCCGGCTGCCGCGGCCCGGCCCCGATCACCCGCCGCGAGCGCGGTGGATCGCGCGGGAGAGTGCGCGGGCGGTATGGATCTTGGCCAGCTCGGCCTTGTACTCGACGGGCCCCTGAGCATCGTCGCGAAGCGTGAGGCCGTCGGCGGCGTGGGCGGCGGCCGCCTCGATGTCCGTAGGTTCCCCGGCCGTGCCGGCCAGCGCCGTCTCGACCGTCATGGCCCGGCGCGCCCGGGTGTCGAGCCCGGTGATCCCGACCCTCACGCGCTCGATCCTGTCGTCGTCACCGAGGGTGACGAGCGCCGCGACGCCGACGATCGCGAACCGCGAGGCCGGGTGGGGGTGCTTCACGTACGCCCCGCCGCTCCTCCGGGGCGGGATCGGGATGCGGACCTCGGTCAGGATCTCCGCAGGATCGAGTGCGGTCGTCATGAGGCCAAGGAAGAACCCGTCGGCGGGGATCGTCCGGGCGCCCTCCGGGCCGCGGGCCCGGAACTCGGCGTCGAGGGCGAGGAGGACCGCCGGGAGATCCGCCGCCGGGTCGGCGTGGGCCACGCTCCCGCCGATCGTCCCCATGTTCCTCACCTGCGGGTCGCCGATCTCCCCCGCCGCTTCCGCGAGCATCGGCACCCGCGTCCGGATCAACTCCGAGCTCTCGACCGTGCGGTGCGTCGTCGTGGCGCCGATCACGATCGCGCCGTTTTCTTCCCGGATCCCCGAGAGCCCGGCGATCCGGCGGATGTCGATCAGGTGCGCCGGCCGCGCGAATCGGAGTTTCATGACCGGGATCAGGCTGTGACCGCCGGCGAGGAGCTTGGCGTCGTCGCCGTAGAGCGAGAGCAGGTCCAGCGCCTCCTCGACGCTCCCGGCCCGATGGTACTCGAAGGTCGTCGTGTACATGGTCTCACCTCCCGGTCCGGCCGTGGATCGCCTGCCAGATCCTGGACGGGGTCAGCGGCATGTCGAGGTGCCGGATCCCGAACGGCTCGAGTGCGTCCATGACCGCGTTCACCACGGCGGCCGGCGCGGCGATCGCGCCCGCCTCCCCCGCCCCCTTCACCCCCAGCGGGTTGACCGGCGAAGGGGTGACGGTGCGGTCGGTCTCGAACGACGGAAGCTGGTCCGCCTTCGGGAGCGCGTAGTCCATGAGCGAGCCGGTCAGGAGCTGCCCGGCCTCGTCGTAGACGGCCCCCTCCCAGAGCGCCTGGGCGATCCCCTGGGCGATCCCGCCGTGGAGCATCCCGTCCACGATCATCGGGTTGATCACGTTCCCCACATCGTCGACCGCGACGTAGCGCTTCAGCTGGACCACCCCCGTGGCGGGATCGACCTCCACGATGGCGATGTGCGCGCCGAAGGGGAAGGTGAAGTTCGAGGGATCGTAGAAGCTCGTCGCCTCGAGCCCCGGCTCGAGCCCCTCGGGGAGGTCGTGCGCGAGGTAGGCGGCGAGGGCGAGCTCGGGGAAGAGCTTCGCGCGGTCGGGCGAGCCGCGCACGAAGTAGCGCGCGCCGTCGACCTCGATGTCCTCCTCCGCCGCCTCGAGGAGGTGCGCGGCGATCCGCCGGGCCTTCTTCCGCACCTTCCTGGCGCTCATGTACACCGCCGTCCCGCCGACCGCGCCGCTGCGGCTCCCGTAGGTCCCCATCCCGAACGCGACCTGGGAGGTGTCGCCGTGGACGACCTCGACGTCCTCGACCGCGACGCCGAGCACCTCGGCGACGATCTGCGCGAAGGTCGTCTCGTGCCCCTGGCCGTGGGAGTGCGCCCCGGTGTAGACCGTGACCTTCCCCGTGGGATGGACGCGGACCTGCCCGCTCTCGAAGAGCCCCGCCTGTGCGCCGAGCGAGCCGACGACCTTCGACGGCGCCAGCCCGCACGCCTCGATGTACGTCGAGATCCCGATCCCGAGGTACCGCCCCTCGCCCCTGAGCCGCTCCTGTTCGCGGCGCAGCGCGTCGTAGTCGACCCGATCGAGGGCGCGCTCGAGCGCCGGGGCGTAGTTCCCGCTGTCGTAGACGAGGGCGACGGGCGTCTCGTAGGGGAACCGGTCCGGCGGGATGAAGTTCCGGCGCCGGATCTCCGCCGGATCGAGTCCCAGCTCGCGGGCCCCGAGGTCGACGAGGCGCTCGACGACGTAGCACGCCTCGGGCCGTCCGGCGCCGCGGTACGCGTCGACCGGCGTCGTGTTCGTGAAGACCCCCGTGACCTCGCACCAGATCGCCGGGATCGCGTACTGCCCCGAGAGGAGCGTCCCGTAGAGGTAGGTCGGGACGGCGGGGGCGAAGAGCGAGAGGTTCGCGCCCAGGTTCGCCAGCGTCCGTACGCGCAGGCCGACGATCCGGCCGTCCGCGTCGAACGCCATCTCGGCGTCGGTCACATGGTCGCGCCCGTGGCAGTCGGTCAGGAAGCTCTCCCGCCGCTCGGCGGTCCACCGGACCGGCCGGCCCAGCGCCTTCGATGCCCAGGAGACCGCCACCTCCTCCGGGTAGATGAAGATCTTGGAGCCGAACCCGCCCCCCACGTCCGGGGCGATGACGCGGAACTTGTGCTCCGGGATCCCGAGGACGAAAGCGCCCATGATCAGCCGGTGCACGTGCGGGTTCTGCGACGTGACCCAGAGCGTCAGGTCCTCGGTCGACGGGTCGAAGCTCGCGAGGCACGCCCGCGGCTCCATCGCGTGGGCGACCAGGCGCTGGTTCACGAGACGCTGCCGGACCACGTGGACCGCGCCGTCGAACGCCGCGTCGGTCGCGGCCCGGTCCCCGATCGTCCACCGGAAGGCGACGTTCTCCGGCGCATCGTCGTAGAGCGTCGGCGCCCCCGGCGCGACCGCCGCCTCGACCTCGGCGACGGCGGGGAGCGGTTCGTAGTCGACCTCGACCAACTCCGCGGCGTCCCGCGCGGTGTACGGCGAGTCCGCGATCACCACCGCGACAGCCTCGCCGACGTAGCGAACGCGGTCCACGGCCAGGGCGCGGCGCTCCCCGGGCTTCAGCCCCTCGAGCAGCCACCCTGTCGGGATCGGGTTCACACCGCCGTCCGCCAGGTCCCGACCCGTGTAGACCGCGACCACTCCGGGGTGCGCGCGCGCCGCCGACACGTCGATCCCTCGGATCCGCGCGTGGGCGTGCGGGCTCCGCACGAACACCGCGTGCAACGTCCCGGGGAGCCGGATGTCGTCGGTGAAGCGGCCCCGCCCGGTGATCAACCGCGGATCCTCCCTCCGCTTGATGCTCCTCCCGAAGATGCGGGCCCTCTCGGGAGCGATCGTCGCCATGGCTCCCTCCCTCACTCGGTGGGGACGCGCGCGGCGGTCTCCGCCGCCACGCCCAGTTCGACGCCGGCCTCGCGGAGCGACAGCTTGTGCGCCGCGTGCTGCACCGCCTTCACGATGTTGTGGTAGCCCGTGCAACGGCAGATCACCCCTTCCAGCGCCTCTCGGATCGCCGACTCGCTCGGGTTCGGCTCCCGCTCGAGCAGCTCGTAGGCGGCCATCATCATCCCCGGCGTGCAGAAGCCGCACTGCAGCCCGTGCTCCTCCCAGAACCCCTCCTGGATCGGGTGGAGCCGCCCCTCCCGAGCCAACCCCTCGACCGTCAGCACCTCGGAGCCGTCGGCCTGCACCGCGAAGACGGTGCACGACTTCACCGCCCGGCCGTCCATAATCACCGTGCACGCGCCGCACTGGCTCGTGTCGCAGCCCACGTGCGTGCCGGTCAACCCGACGACGTCCCGGAGGAAGTGCACGAGGAGGAGGCGAGGCTCCACCTCGTGCTCCACGGGCGAGCCGTTGATGGTGATGCGGACCCTTGCCACACGAACCCCCTTGTGAACTGGAGGAGGAAGGAAAAGAGGCGCGGCCCGTGCCCGGCCCGCAGGCCTTCGACGGATCGCGCCTCGACGCGCTCGGATGGCGTTCGCCCACTCTCGGGGCGCGTTGTCCTACCGCTCTATCGCATTCCTGGATCTCCGCCGGATAAGCGCCGCATTAGGTCGGCTTCCCGCGCCACCGTTCGATCCCGGCGCGCACGGCATCCAGCGGAAGTCGCACGCAAGGGAGCCTCGCCGCCCCGACCTCGGCGTCCAGCGCCGCAATCAGCTCGGCCTCGCCCAGGCGCTCCGCGTCATCCAGCGTACGGCCGGCGAGCAACTCCGTGAGGATCGACGCCGAGGCCTTGCAGATCGCGCAGCAGTCGCCCCGGAACCGTGCCGTGACGACGACGTCGCCCTCCAGCTTCAGCGCGATCCGCACCCTGTCGCCGCAGAGCGCGTTGTGCGCCTCCTCGACGATCTCCGCGCCCTCCACGTCCCCGTAGTTCCGCGGACGACGGAAGTGCTCGATGATCGTGGCGCTGTAGTTCGATCCCATGGCCCTAACCGACGACGCCCCGATTCGACCCGCCCCTCACGCGCCCTTGCGGTCCCGCATCCGCCCGCCCCGCCGCCCCGCCCGGGTCGCCAGCGCCTCCGCCAGGATGCTCAGTGCGAACTCCGGCGCCGTCTCGGCGCCGATGTCGAGCCCGACCGGCACATGGACCCGGGCCAGCGCCTCGGGGTGGACCCCGTCCTCGGCCAGGAGGCCGAGGACCATCTCCCCGCGACGTCGGCTCCCCAGCATCCCGATGTACGCCGCGTCGCTCTCGAGGACCGCCTTGAGGACCGGGACCTCGAACTTGTAGTCGTGAGCGACCAGCACCACGAACGACGACGGCCCGAAGCGCAGCTTCCTCGCCACCTCCGACGGGATCCCGACGATCACCTCGTCCGCGTCCGGGAACGCCTCGCGGTTCGCGTAGCGGGGTCGCGCGTCCACCACGACGGTGCGCATCCCGAGGAGCGACGCGAACCGGACCAGCGCCTCCGCGATGTGGCCCGCCCCGAAGACGATCAGCGACGCCGGCGGTCCGTGCACCTCGAAGAACGCCGTCCGCGCCGGCCCCTCGCCCACATGGATCGCGAGCGTCCGCGACCCGCCGCGCCGCAGCACCTCTTCCGCCGCGGCCGCCGCGGCTTCGTCGATCGCGGCTCCGCCGAGCGTCCCCGCACGCGTCCCGTCGTCGAGGACGACCAGCTTCGCCCCCGCCTCGGGGAGCGGCGTCACGACGACGGCGCGCCCCCCCACTTCCACGTGCCGCCGCACCCTCTCGTACGCCGCGAGCGTCGGATCGTCCGGCCGGTCCAGCTCGACCGGCTCGATCAGGACATCCACCGACCCCGCGCAGGTGAGCCCGAGCGCCCAGGCATCCTCGTCGCCCAGATCCATCGTCAGCAGCCGCGGGCGCGTGAGCCGCAGCACATCCTCGGCCTCCTCGACCACCCGGGCGTCGACGCAGCCGCCGATCGTCACCGAGCCCAGGATCCGACCCTCCTCCCCCACCCACATTTTGGCCCCCTCCCGCTTCGGCGAGGTGCCGCGTGTCGCGACCAACGTGGCCATGGCGACTCGCCGCTCCCCCGCCCGCAACCGGTCGATCGGCTCGAATACCTCCAGCATGATCCTCCTCACAACCTCAGGTGAGGGACCAGAGCGTGCAAACTGGCAAGGTTGTGCGCCGAGGCGAAGACGTCCACATGCGGGAGCGCCGCCTGCATCCCCCGCGTCAACGGCCTGTAGTCCGGGCTGCCCAGCAAGGGGTTCAGCCAGATCACTCGCCCCGCCCGCCGTCGCAGCGACCGCAGCGCATCGCCCAGCTCCTCCGGCTCGCCGGTGTCCCATCCATCGCTCAGGATCACCACGATGGTACGTCGATCCACGAGCCTCGGCCAGCTCTCGTTGAACGCGGCGAGGCTCGCCCCGATCCGCGTCCCGCCCGACCAGTCGTGGACCGAACGCGCCAGCCGATCGAGCGCCCCGGGGTAGGACTCCCCCCGGAGCTGATCCGTCACGCGGCTCAGCCGGGTGCTGAAGACGAAGCTCTCCACCCGCGCGAAGCAGTTCTGGAGCGCGTAGATGAACTGGAGCAGGAACCGCGAGTAGAGGTCCATCGACCCCGAGACGTCGCACAGCACGACGAGCTTCGTCTTCCGCGGCCGCCGCGCCCGCCACGCCAGCTCGACCGGCTCGCCCCCCGACCGGAGTGAGCGACGGAGCGTGCGGCGGGGATCGACCCGGCCCCTCCGCCGCACCACCACCCACCGCCGCCCCGGCCGCGCCGCCAGCCGGCGGGCCAGGCGACGCGCCAGACGGGTCAACTCCTCGAGCGCTTCCGCATCGAAGGTGCTGAAGTCCCGCTCCGCCAGGACCTCTCGATCGCTCACCGTCGGGATCCCGACCGGCTCCGCATCGTCGGCGCCGCGGCGCAGCCAGCGGTCGAGGGTGACCGGCGGCGCCCGCATTCGCCCCGTCGCGCCTCGCTCACCTCGCCCCGCCGGCCGCTCGCCCGCACCGCCCCGGCCGCGCCCCGCGGCCCCGCCGGCCCCAGCCAGGAAGACCTCCCCGAACGCTTCGTCGAACTTCGCGTAGTCCTCGACCCGCCCGACCATCACCGCCCTCAGCGCCAGGTAGACCTCCCGGCGGTCCCCCAGGTCGACCTCCGCCAGGGCACGGGCGGCGTCGATCGCTTCGGCCGGCGTCACCCGAACGCCTCGTGCGCGGAGCGCCCGTCCGAGCCGCACCGTCGCGCTCACCAGGTCCGGCCACATGCCTCGCCCCTCGCGATCGCCGGGCCCGCCGAGGACCCCGACCCCTCCATCCCCCGCACCCCCCGGCAACAGGGCCCCCCACGCCTCGCCTCGCTCCATCACGCTCCCAAGCCCCTCCGGCGGTGGTCGCCGAGACCCGCGGCCCATCATCCCACGACCTGCGCCATCGCTTCGAGGCGCCCCGAATCCAGCTCCTCGCCCACGCGCCGCAAGTCGGCCTCATCCTTCAGGATACAACCGAGTGTATCGCGCACCAGCTCCGGGTCCAGCCGATCCGCGTGCAGCGCCACCAGCGCCTGCGCCCAATCCAGCGTCTCCGAGATCCCCGGCACCTTGTTCAGGCGCAGCCCACGCAGCGACCGAAGGAACCCCGCGACCTCCGCCGCAAGTCGGTCGCCGATCCCCTCCACCTTCGTGCGCACGATCCGCAGCTCCTTCTCGAACGAAGGGTAGTCGATCCAGAGGAAGAGGCACCGGCGACGCAGCGCATCCGAGAGCTCGCGGCTGCGGTTGGAGGTGAGCACCACTCGAGGGCGATGCTTCGCGCGAATCGTACCCAGCTCCGGGATCGTGACCTGGAAATCCGAGAGGACCTCGAGGAGGAACGCCTCGAACTCCTCATCCGCGCGGTCGACCTCGTCCACCAACAGGACCGGCGGCCCCGCCTCGTGGGTGATCGCCCGCAACAGCGGCCGCCGCAACAGGAACTCCTCCCCGAAGATCGACGCCTCCCGCTCCGCGACCGACAGGGGCGAGCCCTCCTCCAGCTTGAGCCGGAGCATCTGCTTCGGGTAGTTCCACTCGTAGAGCGCCATCGACGCGTCCAGCCCCTCGTAACATTGGAGCCGGATCAGCTCCGCGCTCAGCGCATGCGAGAGGACCTTCGCGATCTCCGTCTTCCCCACCCCCGCCGGCCCCTCGATGAGAAGCGGCTTCTCGAGCGCCAGCGCCAGGTGGACCGACGTCGCGATCGCCGGGTCCGCCACGTACGCCTCCCGCTCCAGCATCGCCTGGATACGCCGGACCTCGTCCCTCAACGATCCCTCCCCGCCTCAGGCCGAACCGCCGACGGGCGCGAGATAACGCCCCGGCTCCCGCTCGAACGCCGCCCGACACCGCGGGCAACAGAAGTGGTACCTCCTCCCTTCGTGCTCCACCACGTGCCTCGCCCCCCGCACCTCGACCGCCATCCCGCACACGGGATCGACCGCAATCGCCCCCTCCACCGAGCCCGAGCCCGAGCCCGCGCCCGCGCCCGTCCCCGTCCCCCCACCCCCGCCCGCCACACCCCCACCCACCGCGCCCACACCCGTCCCCCCCGCACCACCCGCATCCCCTCCCACCACCGCCCCCACCCCCCTCCTCACCCCCACCACCTCCGCCACGATGCTCAGCGCGATCTCCGCCGGCGTCGCCGCGCCGATGTCGAGCCCCGCCGGGCTCCGCACCCTCGCGATCCGCTCCTCCGGCACACCGCGGTCGCGCAGGTGCGCGAGGAGCGCCGCCGCCTTCTTCCGGCTCGCGACGAGCCCCACGTACCCCGCCTCCCCTCGGACCGCCGCCTCCAGCGCCTCCTCGTCCCCCTCCCCCTGCGTCGCCACGACGACCGCGGCGTCCGGGGATGCGCCGAACGCCAGAGCCGCCGGGTCCGTGCCCACCTCCGCCGCTTCGGGGAATCGCTCCGCGCTCGCCAGCGGATCGGCGACCCGGACGAGGAGCCCTACCGCAGCGCCGAGCCGCACCAGCGATTCCGCAACCGGCGTCCGGCCGAGGACCAGGAGCTCCGGGCGCGGGAGCACCGGCTCGAGGTAGACGTCGACCGCCCCCTCCCCTTCGCAGGTCATCGCGAAGACCCGCACCCCCTCCCGGCAATCCGCCGCCGCGTCGGGGTTGATCCGCACCAGCCGCGGCCGCCCGTCGCGCATCGCCGCGAGCGCCTCGCGCACCACCGTCGGGCGGACGCAGCCGCCGCCGATCCAGCCGAGCAGCTCGCCGCCGGGGAGGACGATCGCCTTAGCCCCCATCCTCGCGGCCTGCGGCGCCTCCCGCGCGACGACGGTCGCCAGCACGAAGGGCCGCCCCTCCCGCCGGAGCGCGGTCGCGGCCTCCAGCCAGTCCGGGTCCATGGCGCGCACCCTACTCCGACACCCCCTTCTCCTTCAGGATCTTCCAGACCTTGAACGGCGTGATCGGGATGTCGATGTGCCGCACCCCGAGGTGCCAGAGTGCGTCGACGACGGCGTTCGCGATCGCCGGGGGCGCACCCACCGTCGGCGACTCCGCCACCCCCTTCGCCCCCAGCGGGTGGTGCGGCGACGGCGTCACGGTCCGGTACGTCTCCCACTTCGGCGTCTCCACCGCCGTCGGGAGGAGGTACTCCATGAAGCTCCCGCCGTGGATGTTCCCGTTCTCGTCGTACTGGATCTCCTCCAGCAGCGCCGGCGCCAGCCCCATCGTCAACCCGCCGTGGATCTGCCCCTCCACGATCATCGGGTTGATCACCGTCCCGCAGTCGTCGACCGCGACGAAGCGGCGGATCTTCACCTCCCCCGTCCCCCGGTCGATGTCGACCGCGCAGATGTAGCTCCCGAACGGGAAGGTCAGGTTCGGCGGGTCGTAGTAGTGCACAGCCTCGAGCCCCGCCTCCATCCCCGGCGGGTGGTTCGTGTACGCCGCGAAGGCGATCTCCTGGATCGTCACCGCACGGTCCGGCGAGCCGCGCACGTGGAACCGCCCCGGCTCCCACTCCAGGTCCTCCTCGGCCGCCTCCAGCAGGTGCGCCGCGATCTTCCTCGCCTTCGCCCGCACCTTCCCCGCCGCCACCGAGGCCGCCGCCCCCGCCGTCGGCGTCGAACGGCTCGCGTACGTCCCCAGACCATACGGCGCCGTGTCCGTGTCCCCCTCCTCGACCGTGATGTCGTCGACCGGGATCCCCAGCTCCTCCGCGATGATCTGCGCGTACGTCGTCTCGTGGCCCTGCCCCTGCGACTTCGTGCCGAACCGCGCGATCACCTTCCCCGTCGGATGCACCCGCAGCTCGCACGAGTCGAACATCTTGATCCCCAGGATGTCGAAGTGCTTCGACGGACCCGCGCCGACGATCTCCGTGAAGCTCGAGATCCCGATCCCCATCAGCTCGCCCCGCGCCCGCTTCTCCGCCTGCTCCCGCCGCAGCTCCGCGTAGCCGATCTTCTCCATCGCCAGCCGCAGCGCCGCCTCGTAGTTCCCGCTGTCGTACTCCCACCCCAGCGCCGAGCGGTAGGGGAAGCGATCCGGCCGGATGAAGTTCTTCAGCCGGAACTCCGCCGGGTCCATCCCCAACTCGTGGGCCATGATGTCGGCCATCCGCTCGATCGTGTGCACCGCCTCCGTCACCCGGAACGAGCAGCGGTAGGCGATCCCGCCCGGCGGCTTGTTCGTGTACGCCGCGTCGACCTCGACGTGCGCCGCCTCCAGGTCGTACGACCCCGTGCAGATGTGGAAGAGCCCCGCCGGGAACTTCGACGGGTTCGCCGCCGCGTCCGTGTAGCCGTGGTCGGCCAGTGTCTTGATCCGCAGCGCCGTCAGCTTCCCGTCCTTCCTCGCCGCGAGTTCCGCCGTAATGTGGTAGTCCCGCGCGAAGCTGTCGGCCTGCAGGTTCTCCATCCGGTCCTCGATCCACTTGACCGGCTTCCCCGTCAGCACCGAAGCCGCGATCGCGATCACGTAGCCGGGGTAGACCGGGACCTTCCCGCCGAACCCGCCGCCGATGTCCGGGGAGATGACGCGGATCCGGTTCTCCTTCAACCCGAGGTGGCCGGCGACCAGCACGATCACCGTTCGGATCGCGTGAGGCGCCTGCGTCGTCAGCCAGACCGTGAGCTGCTGCGTGACCGGGTCGTAGGAGGCCACGCACCCGCACGTCTCGATCGAGGCCACGTGGATCCTCGGGATGTAGATCTCCTGCCGGACGACGACGTCCGCCTCCGCGATCGCCCGGTCGGTCGCCTCCCGGTCCCCCACCTCCCAGTGCCAGATATGGTTGTCGGTCTTCCCCTTGTCCGTCCGCAGCACCGGGGCGTCGGGCTCGAGCGCGCGGAACGGGTCGACGACAGGCGGGAGCGGGTCGTACTCGACCCGGACCGCCTCGACGCCATCCGCCGCCGCGTACCGGTCCGTCGCGACCACCGCCGCGACCTCCTGCGCCTGGTACATCACCCGGTCGGTCGGCAGCACCATCTGCGTGTCCGACATGAGCGTCGGCATCCAGTGGAGATTGTACTTCTCCAGGTCGCGGCCGGTGATCACCGCGAGGACGCCCGGGACCTGCAGCGCCGCCGACGCGTCGATCTCCAGGATCCTCGCGTGCGCGAAGGGGCTGCGCACGATGTCCAGGTGCAGCATCTCCGGAAGGACGATGTCGTCGACGTACCGCCCCCGCCCCTGGAGGAAGCGCGCGTCCTCCTTCCGCTTCACCGAGTGCCCCAGCCCGCCGATCTCGGGGGGCGTCTTCAGCGTGGTCGCCATGCGCTCCTCCTATCGGGTGCCGCCCGCGGGGACGGCCGTCTCGGGCTCCGGCGCCTCGGCCGCCCGCTCGCTCAGCCGCAGCGCCGCGTGTTGGATCGCCTTGACGATGTTCACGTAGCCGGTGCACCGGCAGAGATTCCCGGAGATCGCCTCCCGGATCTCCGGCTCCGTCGGGTTCGGGTTCCGCTCGAGCAGCGCCACCGCCGTCATCATCATCCCGGGGGTGCAGAAACCGCACTGGAGGCCGTGCTCCTCCCGGAACCCCTCCTGCACGGGGTGCAGCGCCCCATCCCGCGCCAGCCCCTCGACCGTCAGGAGCTCCGCCCCGTCCGCCTGCACCGCCAGGACCGTGCAGGACTTCACCGGTCGGCCGTCGAGGAGGACCGTACACGCCCCGCAATGCGTCGTGTCGCAGCCGATGTGCGTGCCGGTCAACCGGAAGACCTCGCGGATGAGGTGCACCAGGAGCAACCGCGCCTCGACCTCGGCCGTGCGCTCCACGCCGTTGACGGTCACGCGGATCTGATGGACAGACATCGCTCGCCTCCTTGGGATCCGCGGTTCCTACCTCTGCCCCACCACCGCCGCGCCCCGCCCCTGCGCCCGCTGCACGGCTCGACGCAGCGCCCGCGTGGCAAGCACCCGGACCAGGTCGCGCTTGTACGCCGCCGAGCCCCGCCGGTCCTCCGTCGGCCGGGCCTCCGCCGCCACCAGCCTCGCCGCCTCCCGCAACACCGACTCCTCCGGCCGCTTCCCCCTCAGGTACGCCTCCGCCCGCTCCGCCCGGATCGGCGTCGGGCCCACGTTCGTCAGGCCGATCCCCGCCTCGACGCAGGTGCCGTCCTCCGCCAGCGCGAGTTGCGCCGCGACCGCCGCCGTCGCGAAGTCGCCCACCTTCCGTTCCATCTTCACGTACGCCCCGCCGCTCCGCGGCGCCGGGAGCGGGATCCGCAGCTCCGTCACCACCTCCGCGGGATCCAGCGCCGTCGCGAAGAGCCCCGTGAAGAAGTCGTCGATCGGGATCGCGCGCTCGCCGGCCACCCCCCGCGCCACCACCGTCGCGCGCAGCGCCAGCATCGCCGCGGGGTGGTCGTTCGCCGGGTCCGCGTGCGCCACGTTCCCGCAGACCGTCGCGCGGTTGCGCACCACCGGGTCCGCGACCACCCTCGCCGCGTCGTGGAGCAGCGGGTAGCGCGCCCGCACCAGCGGCGAGGCCTCCAGCTCGCTCTCCCGCACCAGCGCGCCGATCCGCAGCTCGCCGTTCTCCCGGAGGTGCGCCAGCCCCGGGATCCGGTTGAGGTCCACCACCACGCGCGGCGAGGCGAGGCGCAGCTTGAGCAGCGGGATCAGGCTCATCCCGCCCGTCAGCACCTTCGCCTCCTCGCCCTCGCCCGCGAGCACCTCGAGGGCCTCGTCGAGCGTGGAGGGTGCGACGTAGTCGAATCGACCTGGAATCATGGCGCGACCTCCCGGCAGGTGTGGGACCGCCACGGCGTGTTCCCCTCGGCCACTCGCCTCGCGACGCCGGTCGGTCTCGCCGGCGCACACGATGACCCGGCCGCGGCGAAAGGCTCGCCTTCGGCCCGATCGCGACGACACGTTGTCGGGGGATTCGATTCAGCGCTCTCTCGCCGGCTGCGGATTCGCCGGCCGAACGCGAAAGGCCATCCCGGCGGCGGGGGCCTCGTTCACTCGCTCGATGACGCCCGTCGCGCGACGGGACGACCGCGGACCGTCGCCGGGGCGGCGACGGCAGGGGAAGGCTTGTTCGGGTGATTCCGATTCGCCATATTACTCGCGCCTCATCCAGATTGTCAAGCCTGCCCCGCGAATCGACGGCCCCGCCCGTGCCCCGGGCGATCCGATCCCCTTGCCGAGTGCCGAACGCGAGGCCCCGCCCACGTGAAGGGGCCCGCGGCTCGAGGACGCCACCCCTACGACCAGAGGAGGTGCCGGTGAGTCTCAGGATCGAAGAGACGTTCCGGGTCGATGCCCCGGCCGCAGCGGTCTGGGCCTACCTCATCGACCCCCGCCGGGTCGTGCGCTGCCTCCCGGGCGCCGAGCTCCTGGAGGCCGAGGACGAGAGGACCTTCCTCGGGAGGGTCCGCGTCAAGGTCGGCCCCGTCACCGCCGGGTACCAGGGCCGGGCGCGCTTCGTCGAGGTCGACGAGGCGGCCATGCGCGTGCGGATGACCGGCGAGGGGCGGGAGACCGGCGGCGCGGGGTCGGCGAAGATGACCATGACCAGCCACGTCGTCCCCCTCGACGACGGCGGCGCCGAGGTCCGCGTCGAGGCCGAGCTCGACCTCGTCGGCCGCCTCGTCCAGTTCGGGCGCGGGATGATCGAGGAGGTCTCCCGCCAGCTCTTCCGCCAGTTCGCCGACTGCGTCCGGGCGACGCTGGCGGCCGAGGCCGCCGCGCCCACCGAGCCCGCCGCAACCGGCGCGCCTGTCGCATCCGCCGCCGCTCCGGCCGCGGATCCGACGCCCGCCGCCCCCGCGGCGACGGACGCCGCTTCGCCGGGCTCGCCCGCCGCCTCCACGACGCCGCGACCGGGAGCGCCCACCCGGGCGGCGGGCGGCGGCGGCGGCGCCCCTCCAATGGAGTCCGCGCGGCCGGTCCGGCTGATCCCCATCCTCCTCGCGGCGCTACGCAACATGATCGGCCGCATGGTCGGCCGCCGGGGCGCGGGCGTCTGAGCGAAAGAGCCCGAAGGCGCGCCCGGCGACCGTATCGGGTACGGGGCTGGCGCCCCGCGGGGTGCAGCGCGAGATTGTCGACCGGCAAATCGGCCGCCGCGGCTGCGGCCGATGCACGGACACGCCCGCGCGCCACGCCAACGAGCGGTCCAGCTCGCGCGCGCGGTCCGGCCTGGCCCGACTCACCCCGGACCGGCTCGCCCGAACCGACCACGGCGTGATGCACCGCCCGGGCGCACCCGAATTGGGGAACTCCGGGATCGGTTGAACGTACCTTTTGGAGCCGAGCGCTCCCCCGGCGGTCCCGGTGGCACCCCTCTTGACCGCGCATCCGCGCCTCTGAACCCGAGGCCCCGGCACGCCGTGACCGGGTGAATCCACAAGGAGAAGGTTTCATGCGTCGCTTCCTTGCTCCCCTGCTCATCGTCACGGTCATGGCGTGCGATGACGATCCGGTCGGGCCTTCCTCCAACATCGCGTCGATCCAGCTCTCCCCGACCGACCTCTACGTCGGCATCGGCGACACCACGCGCCTGTCCGTCGACGCCCGGACCAAGGACGGTCGCACCGCCCGCCCCGAGGACCTGGCCTGGAAGAGCCTCGATACCTCCATCGCGAAGGTCGATGCCACCGGGCTCGTCACCGGAGTCGCCCGCGGCATGACCCGGATCGTCGCCAGCGGCAGCGGGGTCGCGGACACCGTCGAGGTCACGGTCCTCTCGCTTCGCTTCAACGTGAACGCCGACAACGCCTGCAACGCCCCCCAGTACCGAACCGGGCGCGTCGTGGCCGTGGGCCAGCGGTCGATCGTCGTCGCCGACACCGCCAACCCCGCCGGCGGCTTCACCTCGGCCGAGTACCGCTCCATCGCCCAATCCTTCGACAATCTGATCCATCCCACGATGGTGAGGTACTTCGGCGAGCCCGAGGACATCGACGGCAACCGGCGGGTCATCATCTTCTACACCTCGAAGGTCAACGAGCTGACGCCGGCGGGCTCCGACAGCTACATCGGCGGGTTCTTCTACGCCCGGGATCTCCTCCCGAGGGCGGCCTCCGGGAGCTATCAGGGGTGTCCGGGGAGCAACGAAGCCGAGATCTTCTACATGCTCGTCCCCGACCCCAACGGGAGGATCAACGGCAACAGGCGGGACAAGGACTTCGTCCATCGGGTAACGCTCGGGACGATCGCCCACGAGTATCAGCACCTGATCAACGCGTCCCGGCGGATCTACGTGAACAACGCGAACGACTACGAGGAGACCTGGCTCAACGAGGGGCTCAGCCACATCGCCGAGGAGTTGATCTTCTACGAAGCGTCGCGCCTCCAGCCGGGCCAGAACCTCCACATCGACCGGATCCGCCAGAACCAGTCGTTCGTCGATGCGTTCAACCTCTATCAACTCTCGAACTTCGGCCGGTTGACGGTATTCTACGAGGCCCCCGAGACGAGCTCCGCGTACCTCTCCGAGCCGGATCTCGCCGCCCGTGCGGCCTCCTGGCAGTTCCTGCGCTACCTCTCGGACCGGTCGAACCTCTCCGAGACCCAGTTCTGGCTGCAGCTCGCCAACTCTAGGATCTCCGGATTCGCCAACCTCCAGGCCGTCCTCGGTCAGGATCCGATGCCCCTGTACCGGGATTGGCTCGTCTCGGTGATCGCCGATGAGATCGCGACCGACTCGCGATTCCGGCAGCCGAGTTGGCACTACGACTCGTTCATGGAGTACTTCGAAGCTCCGCTGATGACCCGGACCCTGGGGAACGGTCAGATGCTGCAGGTCTCCCTCGCCGGCGGCGGCGCGGCCTTCGTCCGTTTTGCCGTGCCGTCCGGCGGCACCGGCGAGATCCACCTCTTGCCGTCCGGCACGGTCGTCGCGCCCGGCGCCTGTGAATCCGCGACTCCCCTCACCCTCGCCGTCGGCGAGGTGCGCACCTTCGCCCCCGGCCAGGGCGAACTGGTTTGCCTCGCCGGCGGGGCGTCCGGCGCCGAGTTCGCGGTCGTCCCGGCCAACCTCTCGCCGGTCGCGACGAGCAGGCTCCTCGTGCGGATCGCCGGTTACGGGATCCAGGCGTCGGTCACGAACGTGCTCGCCACCCGCGAGCTCCGGCCCGCCGAGCTCCGACTCGGCCGGGAGGGGGCGCTCTCCTTCGCGAGCGCGCCCGTCCGCGACCTGGCCCTCGAACAGAAGATCCGGCGCAGCGAGCTCGAAGCGCTCTCGATGCGGTTCGGCCGTGGCCGTCGCGCGCTCGCCGCAGCGGTGGCGGCGCAGGCGTACCCCGAGTTCGAGTCGCTCCACGTCTCCGTCGTGAGGACCCGCTGACATGAGGATCCTGCTCTACCTGCTCCTCATGCCGTTCCCCCTCGGCTGCACGCCCCAGCGCGGGGACACCCTCGTGCCCCCGCGCACGGCCGAGAGCCCCGCCCAGGAGATCCGGCTCGACGGCACGCCGCGCGTCGTCGGCACCTCGCCGGTCGGCTCCGAGGTCGTTCTGAGCGGCGACGACGGCCGCACCACCCGGCTTACCGGCGAGATCGCCGCCGAGCTCGGCCGCCTTGCCGGCGCCCGCGTCGAGGTCTGGGGCCGCCAGGCCGATGGCGCCGTGCACGTCGCCGGCTACCGCGTCCTGTCGATCGATGGCCAGCCCGTCGTCGTCGGGGTCGTCGAGCGCGCCCCGGATGGCGGGCTCCGCCTCCGGACCGAAGGAGGCGGGGTGCTCGCCCTCGAGGGCGCTCCGGGCGAGTTCCGGGAGGGTCAGAAGGTATGGATCCGCGGCCCCGCGACCGTCCAGGTCCGTGGGTACGGCGTGATCCGCCCCTGAGTCGAGCGGCGATCCCTTCCCGGTCCCGGCTCCGAGAGGCTGGACTCCACGTCCACCCGAGGCGACGGCTCCCTCGGGATGGGCCGCGGCCCGGCGGGTTGCCCTTGTGGGCAACCCGCCGGGCCGCCAGTTTTCCCCTGGCGCCGCGGTCCGATCCTGCCCGCGGCGACTCATCCGAGAGTACATACTGGAGGAGCGTGATGAAGCGTACCGCGATGGCCCTCGCCCTCGGCGCAGGGATCCTGGCCGGTGGCGCGCCGGCCACGGCGCAGACCTTCCCCACCGACGACCCCATCATCCAGCAGATCTGGACCGAGGGGATGGAGAACTCGCAGGCCTACCGCCTGATGCAGGTGCTTCTGGACTCGATCGGTCCGCGGCTGACCGGCTCGCCCGGCCAGAAGGCCGCCAACGACTGGGCGGTCGCGATGTACCAGAGCTGGGGGATCCCCGCGAGGAACGAGCAGTACGGCACCTGGCGCGGTTGGCGGCGGGGCATCACGCACATCGACCTGCTCGCGCCCCGGGTCCGCACCCTCGAGGGCACGCTCCTCGCCTGGAGCCCCGGGACCAAGGGGAAGAAGGTCCAGGGCCCCGTCGTCGTCCTCCCCGACGTCCGGAGCCCCGCCGAGTTCGAGGCCTGGCTCCCGAAGGTGAAGGGGAAGTTCGTCCTCATCTCCTTCGCCCAGCCGACCTGCCGGCCCGACGCCAACTGGCGCGAGTTCGCCACGCCGGAGTCGTTCGAGGCGATGACGAAGGCCCGTCAGGAGGCGAACGACGCGTGGAACGCGCGCATCGAACGGACGGGGCTGAGCCTCCGCGACCTCCCCGTGCGCCTCGAGCAGGCCGGCGCCCTCGGGATCATCACCTCCCGCTGGTCGGCGGGGTGGGGCGTGAACAAGATCTTCGACGCCCGGACCAAGCAGGTCCCGACGCTGGACCTGAGCTGTGAGGACTACGGCCTCGTCTTCCGCCTCGCGGAGAACGGCCAGGGTCCGGTCCTCCGCGTCGAGGCCGACGCCGAATTCCTCGGCGAGGTCCCCGTCTTCAACACGATCGCGGAGATCCGCGGCACCGAGAAGCCCGACGAGTACGTGCTCCTCTCCGCCCACTTCGACTCCTGGGACGGCGCGTCCGGCGCGACCGACAACGGGACCGGCACCATCACGATGATGGAGGCGATGCGGATCCTGAAGAAGGTCTACCCGAACCCGAAGCGCACCATCCTGGTCGGGCACTGGAGCGGCGAGGAGCAGGGGCTCAACGGGTCGCGCGCCTTCGCCGCCGACCACCCCGAGATCGTCCAGGGGTTGCAGGCCCTCTTCAACCAGGACAACGGGACGGGGCGGATCGTCACGATCTCGATGCAGGGCTTCACCGAGGCGGGCGCCCACTTCGGCCGGTGGATCTCCCGGATCCCGACGGAGATCGCGCGCCACATCGAGCTCCAGATCCCCGGCACGCCGGGCGGCGGCGGGAGCGATTACGCCTCCTTCGTCTGCTACGGCGCCCCGGCGTTCAACCTGAGCGCCCTCAACTGGGAGTACGGGACGTACACCTGGCACACGAACCGGGACACCTTCGACAAGGTGGTCTTCGACGACCTCAAGAACAACGCCGTCCTCACCGCGATGCTGGCCTACCTGGCCTCGGAGGACGACGAGCGGATCGCCCGCGACCAGCGCGTCATGCCGACCAACCCGAGGACGGGGGTGAAGGCGGCGTGGCCGGCGTGCGCGAAGCCCGCCCGCAGCTCGGCGGAGAGCACCCGCTGACTCCACGGATGTGCGACGGGGCCGCCTTCGGGCGGCCCCGTCTTCGTTTCTTTCCCCTCGACCTCGTCCTCAGCGACCGCTGCCGCCGGGGAAGACCACCACGCTCTCGTTCCCGTCCTTCCCCACCGCCGCGACGCCGAAGAAGTAGTTGTCGATCACGATGTTCTCCAGCGTGTACTCCTCCACGTCGCCGACGTAGCGCCACCGCGTCCACTGCGGCTCCGTCGTCTCGCGCCAGTAGATCTTGTAGCCGGCCAGGTTGGGCGACGCGGCCCGCGTCCACCGCAGCGTAGTCGACGGGCTGACCGCCCCCCGGATCCGGACCGAGTCCGGCGGCGGCGGCGCCCACGCCAGCGACGCCAGCGTGATCGCGTTGACCGCCGTCAGCTTCGCGGCATAGTTGAAGTCGACACCCTCGATCACGTCGCCGTAGGCGACCTCGACCTCACGCTCCGCGCCGTCCGCGGCCTTGACCATCACCCGCTCGACCCTCAGGTCCTGGTGCTGGCGACGGTAGTTCTCGTGCGACTCCATGATCCGGACGCCCGGGAACCCCACGTCGTTGAAAGGACGATGGTGGCCGCCCCGCCCGAACCGGTCGAGCCGGTAGATCATCTTGGCGTCCAGGTTCGGGATGTACAGGTCGGTGAGCCGATCGATGTAGCGCGCCAGCTGACGCGACGGCCCGTCGACCTCGCCCCCCGTGAACCGCCGAGCCATTCGCTGCGCGTCCGGCTCCGTCACAGGCGTCGGCTCCGAGAAGACACGGAACGTGACGTTGTCGATCACGCCGTCGATCCCCTCGATGTTGCCGATCATGTCGTTGTTGAGCACCCCTTCGACCTTCCACCCCTCGTCCACGGCGACCTTCGCCAGGTGCTCCCCGCCGTTCAGCCCCTGCTCCTCGCCGGAGAGCGCGGCGTAGACGATCGTCTTCCCGAACTTGTAGCGGCTCAGCACGCGCGCAGCCTCGAGCGTCCCCGCGACCCCGCTCGCGTTGTCGTTCGCGCCGGGCGCGTCGCTCGTCGCATCCATCACGTCCGAGACGCGGGAGTCGATGTCGCCCGTCATGATGACGTACCGGTCCGGGTGCGTCGTCCCCCGCTGGATCGCGACCACGTTCACGACCCACGTGTCGCGCGGGATCCGGCTCCCCTCACGCCCCTTCACCAGCGAGCGCTGGTAGACGACCTCGAGGCAGCCGCCGCACGCCGCGGAGATCGAATCGAACTGCGCCTTGATCCAGCGTCTCGCCGCGCCGATCCCGCGCGTATCCGACAGCGTGTCCGACAACGTGTGCCGCGTGCCGAAGCTGACCAGTTTGCGGATGTCCCGCTCGATCCTCTCCGGCGAGACCGCGGCCACGATCTCGTGGAGCCGGGGATCGGTCGGGGGGGGAGGCGTCGACGCCCCCGTCTGGCGAGCCAGGCTCGGGGCGACCGCCGTCAGCGTCAACAGCGATACGATCGTCAAAGCCTTCTTCGGCACGGGTCCCTCCATATCGCGTGATTGGCTCGGCCGGATGCACCTTTCGGGGAGTTGTCTATTATGGGGGGACTGCCCCCGCCTTGCCAAGCGGAACGACCGATGGGGGGACGATTCCAGCGCTCGCGGCCCCATCGCCGTGGCCCGCGGCCGCCCTCGCCGGCCCGGCCGGCGCCCACGATTTTCTTGCGTGGAGCCATCGGCGGGTGTACCGTTGGCGGAGCACCCCTCGAGCGGACTCCCCGCAGATCCCCGAACCCGTTCGCGAGGCGTACGATGACCGAGCCCCTGCCACCATCGGCCGGCGAGATCATCGAGTCGCTCCTCGACTTCGCCCCGCTCGTGGCGTACCGTGTCGACCTCACCCACCGCAGGGCGCTCTACATCAGCCCGAACGTGCGCCAGGTCCTCGGATACGCGGCCGAGGAGCTGATCGGGGCCGAGGGTCGATGGGAGGCGATCACCCACCCCGACGATCGCCACGCCGACATGGCCATGCTCGAGCGAGAGATCGCCGAGCACACCGCCAAGCACGAGAGGATCCGGCGGATCCGCGACCGCAGCGGGAAGTACCGCTGGTTTCGCAGCATCTCGCGGATCGACGTCGACCCCATCGACCGGATCACCCTGGCGACCGGGGTCCTCATCGACATCACCCAGCAGGTCGAGGCCGAAACGGCGCTGCGGGGAAGCGAGGCCCACCACCGGTCCCTGATCGAGAACGGATCGGACATCATCCTCGTCCTGAACGCGGAGGGGGTGGTCCGTTACGTGAGCCCGTCCGTGGAACGCATCCTCGGCTGGACGCCCGCCGAGCGAATCGGCAAGAGCCCCTTCGATCTGGTCCACCCCGACGACGTCCCCGCGTTGTTCGAGATCTTCCGGGAGGGCTCGCGCATCCCCGGCGCGAGCCGAACGATCGAGGCCCGGGTCCGCCACTGCGACGGATCGTGGAGGATCCTGGAGGTGACGGGCCGGAACCTGCTGCACGATCCGGCCGTGGCGGGGATCGTCCTCAACAGCCGGGACATCACGGAGCGCCGTCGCGCCGAGGAGGCGCTGCGCCGGAGCGAGGAACGCCTTCGCCTGGCGCAGAAGATGGAGGCGGTCGGCAGGCTCGCCGGCGGCGTCGCGCACGACTTCAACAACCTCCTCACGGTCGTCTCGGGGTACGGCCAGCTCCTGCTCCAACGCATTGGCGAGGACGAGTTGTCGCGGCGCTACGTCGGTGGGATCCTCGGCGCAGCCGACCAGGCCGCGCGACTGACGGACCAGCTCCTGACGTTCAGCAGGAGGCAGGTCGTCAAGCCCAGGGTCCTCGACCTGAACGCGATCGTCGGAGAAACCGAGAGCCTCCTCCGAAGGCTGATCGGCGAGAACATCGAGCTGGTCACCCGGCTCGATCCCGAGCTCGGCAGGATCGAGGCCGACCCGAGCCAGATCGAGCAGGTCATCATGAACCTGGCGGTCAACGCCCGAGACGCAATGCCGTCGGGCGGCCGGCTCGTCCTCGAGACCCGCAACATCGAACTGGCCGAACGGGAGCCGCACTGGAGCGACGAGCTCCCCCCGGGGCCGTACGTCCTCCTCACCATCGCCGACACGGGGTGCGGGATGGACGATGAGACGCTCTCGCGCATCTTCGAGCCGTTCTTCACGACCAAACCCGAGGGCAAGGGGTCGGGCCTCGGCCTCGCCATGGTCTTCGGCATCGTCAAGCAGAGCGGCGGCGACATCCTCGTCCGCAGCGCCGTCGGCCAGGGCACGGTCTTCCAGATCGTCCTCCCGTGCGTCGATGCCGAGCCGGAGGTCGAGGTCGTCGCCCCCGCCCCCGCAGACGCCCGCCCCGGCTCGGAGACGGTGCTCATCGTCGAAGACCGGGACGACGTCCGGCTCCTGATCCGGGAAGTCCTGGAGTTGAACGGGTATCGCGTGCTCGAGGCCGCGAGCGGCGAGGAGGCGGTCCGGGTGATCGAGGGGTGTCGTGATCCCATCGATCTCCTGGTCACCGATGTCGTACTCCCCCAGGCGAGTGGCCAGGAGCTCGCCGACCGGCTCACGGCGCTCCGCCCGAACGCCCGCGTCCTCTTCGTCTCGGGGTACGGCCCCGAGGAGATCGTCCAGCAGGGGCTCCGCCTCCCGGCCCATTTCCTCCAGAAGCCGTTCACGCCCCAGCGCCTGGCACAGAAGGCCCGCGAGGTGCTGGACGCCCCCGCCGGCGGAGCGCAGTGACCCGTGTCGCGTCGCGCGGTCTCCCGCCGCGACCCGACGCGTCCCATCGAGAAGCCGCCCCTTGCGGATAGGCCGCCCACCCCGGTAATTGGACAGCATGTGCGGACGCTACACCCTCGCCACCTCCGAGGCGGCGCTCCAGGCGGAGTTCGGCCTCGACGAGATCCCCGCCGACTACCGGCCGCGGTACAACATCGCGCCCGGCCAGGAGGTGCTGGCCGTGATCCGCGACGGGGACCGGCTCCGGGCCGGTTGGCTCCGCTGGGGGCTGATCCCGTTCTGGGCCGGGGACCCATCGATCGGGAACCGGATGATCAATGCGCGGGCGGAGACGGTCGCGACCAAGCCGGCGTTCCGGCAGGCCTTCGAGCGTCGTCGCTGCCTCATCCTCGCCGATGGTTTCTACGAGTGGCAGGCGCAAGGGGCGGCGAAGGTGCCGTACTGGATCCACCTCGAGGATCGGCGCCCCTTCGCCTTCGCGGGGCTCTGGGACCGCTGGCGCCCCCCCGAGGGCGACCCGGTCGTCTCATGCACCATCGTCACGACCCAGGCGACGGAAGCGTTACGACCGATCCACGAGCGCATGCCGGTGATCCTGCCCCCCGGCGCCCGCGAGCGATGGCTCGACCCCGAAGCCGGGCAAGAAGAGCGGATCGCCCTCCTCCGGCCGTACGCCGGCGCCGATCTGGCGACCCACGCGGTCACGACGCTCGTCAATTCGCCCCGCAACGACACCCCCGAGTGCATCGCGCCCGCTTGAGGCGCTCCCGAATGCCTCCGTTCCACCCCCACGCAACCCTTTTCCCCCGGGCGGTGTCGTACAGGCAGGAACGCGGTACCGATCCCTCGAATCCGCCGTACGCTTGGACGATCACCGGTTGATCCAGCGCGTCCTCGCGGGGGACGCCCGAGCCGAGCGGGAGCTCTACGACGCCCACGTCGACCGCATCTTCCGCCTGACGTACCGAATGGCGGGGGATGAGCAGCTCGCGCAGGAGTTCACCCAGGAGACGTTCATCCGGGCCTTCGACCGACTCCCCGGGTTCCGCGGCGACGCGGCGTTGTCGACCTGGCTTCACGCGATCGCCGTTTCGGTCACACTGAACGGCCTGCGCCGCTTGAACCGGGCGCGCATGCGGGAGACCGACCTCGAGGAGGCGGTCCACGTGGCCGAGACCGTCGAAGAGGCGGAGCCCGATCTGAAGGCCCGGCTCAGGCGAGCGATCGACGCGCTGCCGGAGCTCTACCGCGTCGTCTTCCTAATGCACGACGTCGAGGGCTACACGCACGAGGAGATCGGCGCGGCGCTCGAGGTCCCCGTCGGGACCTCGAAGGCCAGGCTTTCCCGCGCTCGCGCGAAGCTGCGCGATGCGTTGAAGGAGTTCGCCAAGGAGTTCGTGCGATGAACGACGATCGCTTCGACGAATACCTGCGCGAGGCGGCACGCGATCTCTACAACCCGCCCCCGCCCCCACCCCGTGAGGCGATGTGGGCCCGCATCGACGAGGCCCGGCGCTTCCGCCGCCCCCGCCGGCACGGCGGACCGCTCGGCTGGTGGCGTCACGGTCTCGGGATCGCCGCGGTCCTGGCCGTCGGGATCGGGATCGGCCACCTGCTCGACCGGCCCGGTGCCGCGCCGGTCACGGCCGGCGACGCAGATCCGACCGTCGGGACCGCCGAACGGCCGCCCAGAAGGACCCCGACCTCGAGCGCGACCCCGGGCTCGGCCCCGTTCCGGCTCGTGGCGGTCCAGCACCTCAGCCGGTCGGAGGCCCTCCTGACTGCGTTCCGGGCAAGCAGCATCGAGGAGAAGACGGATGTCGAGCTCACGGCATGGGCGCGGGAGCTCCTGACCGGCACCCGCCTGCTCCTGGATTCCCCCGCGGCCGACGACCCGCGCATCCGTTCCCTGCTCCAAGACCTGGAGCTCATCCTCGCGCAGATCGCGCAGATCTCCCTCGAGCGCGCCGACGAGGAGGTCGACCTGATCGACCGCGCGCTCGCGGAGCACGACGTCCTGACCCGACTGCGCTCGGCGGTCCCCGCCGGGCCGCTCGAGGTCCGTTCCTGAGGAAGCGACCATGACCATGTCCATGAAGACCCTGCCGATACTCTTCTGGATCCTCGCTTCGGTCCCCGGCGTGGCGGCGGCTCAGGGCTCGCCGCCCCAGGGCGCCGTCGAGCCCGGCAAGCCACCGAGGCTGCGCGCGCCGAGCCCTGCGCCGCCCGCTGCGACGCCGCTCGTTGCGGCGCCTCCGGCCCTGCCGCATATGCCTCACAGGCCCGCGGCGACGGCCCTACTCGCGGACGTCGGCCCGCTGTCGGACCCGGCCTGGCTGTCGGCCCTCGAAGCGCTCTCCGCGCTCGACGACCTGTCCGCGCTCAGCGACCTGCACGCGATCGTCGCATTACCGGAGCTCGCCGAATTGTCGGCGCTCGGTGAACTGGGTGACCTCGGCCAACTCGCCGAGCTCGCCTCGTCGGCCGCGTTCGACGGGGTCTTCGTGATCGATGCGATCGACGCCTACGGTCGCGCCGAACGAGGCCCGATCGTCGCGGGAGCCTGGCGAGCCGCGCCGACCGCGATCCAAGCGAAGGTCCCGCCCGAACCGTGGGCGCATCAGGACCCGGCCGACTCGCTCTACAAGGCGGCCCGCGCGGCGCTGAACCAGGGCGACCACGCCCGCGCCGCGGATCTCTTCCGCCAGATCACGATCCGGTTCCCGAAGTCGGCCTACGCCGGGGATGCCCTCTACTGGCAGGCCTTCGCCCGGTACCGCATCGGCGGCGCCGAGCAGCTGCGCCTCGCCCTCGCGGCTCTCGATCAGCAACGGACCGGCTACCCCAACGCCACGACCGCCGCGGATGCGGCCCAGCTCGCGACGCGAATCCGCGGGGAGCTGGCGCGCGTAGGCGATGCGGAGGCCGCCGAAGTCGTCACGAAGGAGGCGAGCCGCGCGACGACGACTTGCTCGGCCGAAGATGCCGAGGTTCGGGCCGCGGCACTCAACGCATTGCTCCGCATGGATTCCGAGCGCGCGGTTCCCGTGCTCGAACAGGTGCTCGCCCGCCGCGACCCCTGCTCGGCGCCGCTCCGGAAGCGCGCGGTCTTCCTCGTCGCCCAGCACGTGACGCCGCAGACCGAGGAGATCCTCCTGAAGACCGTGCGCGAGGACCCGGATCTCGAGGTCCGGCGCGCCGCGGTCTTCCACCTCTCGCAGGTCTCGACCGACAGAGCCGTGAGCGCGCTGGAGGAGCTGCTCCGGACCGGCACCGACGCCGCGATCCGGGAGCGCGCGCTCTACGCGCTCTCGCAGCATTCGAGTCCGAGAGCGGGCCAGATCCTGAGGACCTACGCCGAACGCGCCGACGCGCCTCGGGAGCTCCGCGCCAAGGCGATCTATTGGATCGGTCAATCGGACGCCGCCGACCGGTCGACGTACCTGCGCGGGCTCTACCGCAAGATCGACGACCTGGAGCTCAAGGAACGGGTGCTCTTCGCGCTGGCCCAGGCCAACGTCGCGGGGGACGCGAGATGGCTCCTCGACCTCGCACTCGACACCACGGAGACGGTCGCGCTGAGGAAGAAAGCCCTCTTCTGGGCGAGCAACGCCGGAGCACCGATCCAGGAGCTGGTCGGCCTCTACGAGCGGGCGCGCGATCGCGAGATGAAAGAGCAACTCATCTTCGTCTACTCCCAGAGGGACGAGAAGGCGGCGATCGACAAGTTGATTGAGATCGCGCGTAGGGAGAGCGACGTGGCGCTCCGCCGCAAGGCGATCTTCTGGCTCTCGGAGTCGGACGACCCGCGTGCGGCCCAGGTGCTCCTGGAGATCCTCGGCAACGGCTGAGCGACGAAGGCGGTCCCACCCCGCAGGCGCGTCACCCAGCCCCGGCGGCGACCTTCGGGACCGAACCGGAGGAGATCAACGAGCCGAGCACGCACAAGAAGGCCGCCCGATCGCCGGGAGAGCGCGATATTCTCCCGGCGACCGGGCGGCTAGAAGGCGAGGATTCGGGAGTGGAACGCGGTTCAGGCGGACCGCGTTCCCCGGCCGCGAGCCATCGCGGTGAGACGGGCGACCTCGGCCTGACGAGCGGTCGGCTTGAGGGTGACCAGGAGGGTCAACCCGATGATCGTCGCCAGGATCGCGGTCAGCATCGTTCGTTCCTTTCCAGGTAGATCTATCTTCAACCCCTGATCCGAACCCCTTCCCCACACACCCACTCTTACGAACGTCGACCGCTCCCGGTTTCAACCGATACGCGGGACTCGCCTCATCACACGTCCACCGTGATCGCAGCCCACCGGATCGCCCACAGCTGCCCCGCGTTGAGCCCCCGACGCGATACCGATGCAAGCGCCGATCGGGCCCGGGAGGGGGGAGCGTTCCTCGCGCGCCTCGCATCCGCTTCGGCGCATCGATAGATTCGGGAGTCGAAACCCCAAGGCACGTCGGACCGAGCCCCGCACCCATTGCATCGATGTTCCCGGTCGATCGACTCCTCCTGGTCGCGGCGATCCTGCTCTTGATCGGCATCGCCTCCAGCAAGTTCTCGGCACGGCTCGGCCTTCCCGTCCTCGTCCTCTTCTTGGCCATCGGGATGTTCGCCGGCTCGGAGGGGATCGGGGGGATCGCTTTCGAGAACTACGAGCTCGCCCACGGGATCGGGACGATCGCGCTCGCCGTGATCCTCTTCGACGGCGGGCTCCGTACACCGTTCTCGTCGTTCCGCGCCGTGGCCGCGCCGGCGCTGACCCTCGCGACCGTCGGCGTCCTCGCGACCGCCGTCATCACCGGGTGGGTCGCGAGCGCGATCATGGGCGCCCCGCTCCTCGAGGGCCTCCTCCTCGGCAGCATCATCGGATCCACCGACGCCGCGGCGGTATTCGCGGTGCTTCGGTCGAAGGGACTCCACCTCTCCCCGCGCCTCGCCGCGACCCTGGAGGTCGAGAGCGGGTCCAACGACCCGATGGCGATCTTCCTGACGGTCGGCCTCCTCCAGATCCTGACCGGCGGCGCGGAGAGCGCCTGGGAGCTGGTCCGCCTCTTCTTCCTCCAGATGACCGTGGGCGCGGTGACCGGGGTCGTCGTCGGACGCGGCGCCGTCACGGTCATCAACCGGATCCAGCTCGATGCGGCGGGGCTCTATCCCGTCCTCACCGCCGCGGCGGGGCTCCTCGCCTACGGCCTCGCCGCCACGCTCGGCGGCAGCGGGTTCCTCGCGGTCTACCTGGCCGGGATCGTGATCGGCAATTCCCGCATCGTCTTCCAGCAGGGGATCTTCCTCTTCCACGACGGCGCCGCCTGGCTCTCCCAGATCGTGATGTTCGTGCTGCTCGGGCTGCTCAGCTCGCCGAGCCGATTGGCGGACGTGGCCGAGGTCGGGCTTCTCGTGTCGGCGGTGCTGATCCTCGTCGCGCGACCGATCGCGATCGCGATCCTCCTCGCGCCGTTCCGTTACGACGTGAAGCAGGTCGCCTTCATCGCCTGGGTCGGGTTGAAGGGCGCCGTGCCGATCGTGCTCGCGACCTACCCGCTGCAGTTCGCCTACCCCAACGGGTTGGTCCTCTTCGACATCACCTTCTTCGTGGTCCTGGTCTCGGCGGTGACGCAGGGGTGGAGCATCCCGCCCCTCGCGCGGGCGCTCGGGCTGCAGGTTCCGTCGGAGCCGGAGCCGCCGGTGATGCTGGAGATCACGTCGCTCCGCGACGTCGATGGCGACATCGTCGAGTACGCGGTCACGCCGCGTTCCCGGGCCCAGGGGCGTCTGGTTCGCGAGCTCGCGCTCCCCGAGGGCGCGGTGATCGCGATGATCGCGCGGGAGTCCCACATCATTCCGCCGCGTGGCAGCACGCGGATCGAGTTGGGCGACCACGTCTACATCGTCATGAATCCGGCGGTCCGGCCGGTCGTCGACAGGATCTTCAGCCGCGACCCGACGATGGAGCCGGCGATCCCCGCGGAGACGGAGTTCCTGCTCGGTGGCTGGACAACGCTGGCGGACCTGGAAGAGTTCTACGGGATCACGCCCGCGGGGGACTCCGCGACGACACTCGACGAGTTCATGCGAGCGCGGCTCGACGGGGCGTTCGGGGTGGGGAGCGCCGTCGCCATCGGCCCCGTCCTGCTCCGGGTCCGCGAGGTCGAGAACGGGCAGATCACGCGTGTCGGGCTGCGGATTCGAGAAGCGGCGGCCCCCGAAGCGGCGCGGGAAGCCGCCCCTTCGGCCGACGAATCGCCGACTCCTCAGTAGCCGCAGCGTCGGACGTCGGGCTCCTGTGCGAAGGCGATGAGCGCGTCCTCGGCGGTCGGTCGCTCCTCGAGGAGGTGGCGCAGCCGACGGAAGCTCATGCGGAGTCGCCGTTCCCGAGTCGCTTCCTCGGTGGGGACGGGGGCCTCCAACCACTCGGGCTGGCCCTTGATCGACGTCGTCGCGATCGGCTCCTCCTGCTCCTCGGGCTCGCAAACCGCGACGCCGCAGCGGACGAGCTCGAAGGCGAACGCCGGCTCGAGCCCCTCTTCGCGGGCGATGTCGTAGACCTCCTCGGCCATCTCGCGATCGAGCCCCTCTTCCTCGACGGCGCGCTCCACCAGCTCGATGCGGCGACGGTGGTGCGCCGCCATCTCCTCGGCATCCGCAACCCCCTCGATCAGGCACTCCACGGCGCTACGCTCGTCGCCGCCGTCGAGGGCACGGCGGTCGCGGTACCGGGCGAGTGCGGCGAGGAGCGCCGAAGCCCGTTCGGCCGCATCCGAATCCGATCGTCTTGAGTCGTCGACCATGAGCCCCTCCCGGTCGGCGCCGCGTGCCCTTCATCTCCGCCCGCGCCCGCCCCCGCATCCCCCGAGTCCCGGGGTGCAAGCGGCGTTCCCGGACCCCGGCCCGCGGTGGGCCAGGCAGGGGGCCGCGACCGGGCCGCGCCGGCGGTTGGGATGTCGGAGGGCGCCGCGCCGCGCGGCTACAGGTCGTGACCGCCCGCGGCGCGGTCGCTCAGCGTGGCGCGGCTTCGTCGGCCGCGGGGACGGCGGCGGGAAGCGGCTCGGGCGCCGGCACCGGCCGGACGAGCTCTCGCCACCAGAAGGGGATCGCGCCGCAGGCCAGGAGGATGAGGAGCCCCGTCACGATGGGCGATGCGCCCGGGGCCGGGACCATGAGCCGGCCGATCCCGACGAGGAGGCAGAAGAGCGAGACGGCGGTCAGCGCGGCGGTCCGGACCCCCTCCCAGAGCCGCACGAGCGGCTGCGTCGGGTCCTCGCCCGAGGCCGCCGCCGTCTCCCGCCAGAACCCCACGGGCCGGACGCGCGCGTAGAACCGCCGCAGCACCTCGGGGTCCGTCCGCGGCGTGACCAGCGCCGCACCCACCGCGGCGATCGTCGTTGCGGCGGCCATGAGCGCGAGGCGGACCCATTCCTCCGCGGTCGTGGCGAGGAGAATCGGCGCGACGACGAGAGATGCGGCCATCGCCGCCAGCTCCGAGAAGAGGTTGATCCGCTCCCAGAGCCAGCGAAGCACCAGGACGGAGCCCATCCCCGCGCCGAAGAGGAGGGAGAGGTACCACGCCGTCTGGATCGAGCCGAGGTTCGCCATGACGACGAGGGCGATCAGGAGGATCAACCCGTTGGACGAGCGAGCGACGACGACCAGCTCCCGGTCGCCCGGCTCGCGGTGCAGCCACTCGCGGCAGACGAGCCGTCGATAGATGTCGTTGCTCCAGTAGCTCGCCCCCCAGTTGAGGTGCGTGTCGAGGGTGGAGGCGAGGGCGGCGAGGAGGCCGGTCAGCATGAGCCCGCGCAGCCCCGCGGGGAGGAGGTCGTTGATCCCGGTCACGAAGGTCATCTCGCGGGAGGCGACGAAGTCATCGCCCACGGCGGCCTCCGGGGCGAAGGGATAGAGCACGAGGAGCCCGACGCCGATGACGAGCCAGAGGAGGCTGCGGGCGAGGATCTGGAGCCACGCGAAGACGACGCCGGCCGCGCGCGCCTCGCGGTCGTTCGGGCACGCCATCATTCGCTGCGCGAGATAGCCGGTCCCGTCGCTGTTCATCTGGAAGACCCACTGGAGGCCGATGAGGGCGAGGAACGGCAGGAGCGCCCCGCCCCGGGTGGGGATGAAGGAGAGGAGATCGGCCGCGGCGTCGCCGTAGAGCGCGGCGACGCGTTCGGCGAGGGCGTGGAACCCGCCGACCTCGCGGAGCACGACGACGGCGTAGACGACGGTCCCGCCCATGGCGAGGCCGAACTGCGCGACATCGGTGGCGACGACGCTGCGCAGCCCCCCGGTCGTGGCGTAGAGGGTGGTGAAGGCGAGGATCGCGAGGATGCTGAGCAGGTTGTCGGTCGTCGCGATCGCGGGGTCGAGGCCGGTCGCCCCGGAGGCGAGGGTGATCCCGGTCCGCCGGACGAGGCCGAGGGGGACCGCGTAGACTCCGTCGGGGAGCCAGTCGTGCCAGGGGAGGAAGACCTCGGCGATGCGCACGGCGGCGACGAGGACCATCGCCATGACGACGCAGTTGATGACGGTGCCGTAGTAGATGGCCTTGAGGACGCGGAGCGGGAGGACGCCGGGGCCGCTGTAGCGGATCTCGGTGAGCTCGGCATCGGTGAGGACGCCGGCGCGTCGCCAGAGCGAGGAGAAGATGAAGGCCATGACGAGGAAGGCCAGGCCGTAGATCCAGAGGCGCCAGACGAGGAAGATCCCACCGGTCGCGATGAGGCCGGTGACGAGGAGGGGCGTGTCGGCGGCGAACTGCGTGGCGGCCATGCTGGTGCCGGCCTTCCACCCGGGGACCGTGCGGCCGGCGAGGAAGTAGTCGTCGAGGCTCCGCGAGGCATCGCGCCGGGCGCGGAACCCGGAGCCGACGGCGTAGATGATGAAGGCGAGGACAATGAGGAGATCGATCATGAAGACGCGGTCCGGGCGAAGGTTGCGTGGCGCTTGCGGGGCTCAGGCGAAGGCGACCCAGAGGGCGGCGAGGGTTGCGACGAGTGCGATGGAGGCCACGGCCGCGCGGCGGCGGTCGAGCGGGTCCGTGGCCTGACCGCCGTCGGTCGTCGCGTAGGTCAGCGCCTCCATGTGCCGGGCGGAGGGCGCCGGCGTCAGATAGCTCACGCCAACGAGCACGACGCAGCAGATGGCAAAGAGCGCGGCGGCGAAGTGGAGGAAGTTGACCTCGGCGAGCCATTCCCAGGGGGACCCTGCGGGGAGCCCGGTCCGGGCGGGGCCGTTGGCGAGCTCGAGGCCGAGGCGCAACCCGCCGGCGACGAGCCCCGTCGCGAGGGCGGCGATGGCGCCGGCGCCGTTCAGCCGCGGAAGGAGGAGGCCGAGGAGGAAGACGGCGACGATCGGCGGCGCGATGTAGGCCTGCACGCTCTGGAGGTAGATGTAGAGCTGGGACGAGATGAACTTCATGAAGGGGATCCAGAGGAGCCCCAGGACGACGAGCACGGCGGTGGCGATGCGGCCGACCAAGACGAGCCGGCGCTCACTCGCCGCCGGCCTCAGCTTCCGGTAGACGTCCCAGGTGATCAATGTGGAGGCGGAATTGAAGACGGAGCTGAGCGAGCTCATCAGCGCGGCGAGGAGCCCCGCCAGGACGAGGCCGGTCATGCCGACGGGGAGGAGACGGGTGACCAGTGCGGGGAACGCCTGGTCGGCCGCGCCCTCGCGGATGTCGGCGTAGAGCGCGGCGGCGATCACGCCGGGGAGGACGAAGATGAAGACCGGCAGGATCTTGAGGAACCCCGCGAAGATCGTCCCCTTCCGGGCCTGGTCGAGGTCGCGCGCGGCGAGGACGCGCTGGACGATGAACTGGTCGGTGCACCAGTACCAGATCCCGAGGATCGGCGCGCCGAGCACGATTCCGGTCCAGGGGAAGTCGGGGTGGTCGGCGGGCTTCCAGATCGAGAAGAACTCCGCGGGTACGCTCTGCCGGAGCCCCGACCAACCGCCGACCTCGATCAAGCCGAAGACCGTGAGCGCGATGGAGCCGGCGATCAGCACGTACATCTGCATGAGGTCGGTGTAGATCACGGCGCGCAGCCCGCCGGCGATGGTGTAGAGCCCCGTCGCAATGACGATCACGACCGCGCTCGTCCATAGATCCAGCCCCGTGAGCTGCTGGATGATGACCCCGCCGGCGAAGAGCGTCACGCTGATCTTCGTCAGGATGTAGCCGATGATGGAGACGGTCGTGAGATACCACCTAGCCGCGGCGTTGTAGCGCAGCTCGAGGAACTCGGGCATCGTGTAGACGCCGCTGCGGAGGTAGAACGGCACGAAGAACCAGCCGAGCAGGAGGAGGATGAGCGCGGCGAGCCATTCGAAGTGCCCGACGGCCAGCCCGGAGGCGGCACCGGTCCCGGCGAGTCCGACGAGGTGCTCGCTCCCGATGTTCGAGGCGAAGAGACTCCCTCCGACGGCGATCCACCCCACGTCCCTGCCCGCGAGGAAGTAGTCGGCGCTCGCCTTCTTCTTCGTGCGCGCGGCCCGGAACCCGATCGCGAAGACCGCGGCGAAGTAGAGGGCAATGACGGCGATGTCGATGCCGTGCAGAGCATCCATTCCGATCACCTCGTCATGGTCTGACGCTGACGATGTCGAGCGGGGGGAGGCGTGCGAGCCGGTACCGGACCGCCAGGTCCGTCGCGTTCCAGAGCTGGATGTCGGTGCTGGTCGGGTACCGCGCGGGATGGACCCCCTCCTCGTCGATGCGGTAGCTCCAGAGCTCGGCGTGCTGGAGGCCGGAGGCCTCGACGGCATCGAGCACGCGGCGCAGGGTCGTGGCGAGCGTGCGGACGAAGGGGGCGAGCGCGGGGTCGGCGACCGAGCCGTCGGGGCGTACGGCGCGCTCGATCTGGCGCGCCAGGCCGAGGAGGAGGAGGTTCACCTCCCTCCCCCAGATCGTGGCGGGCGAGTGGTAGCGGTCCCGGTCGAACGCCTCCCAGACCTCGCGCCCGGCGAAGGCGTCGTTCGTGGCGACGGGGCCGACGCCGTCGATGAGGAGGCCGACGGGGTACGGGAGCTCGAAGATGCGCAGAGGACGCAGCGCGCGCTCGACATCGGCGCGCCCGGCGAGGATCTCCCCGGCGACGTCGTCGAGGAAGAGAGCCATGGCCGGGTCGGTGCTCGCCACGGGGATCGGCCGGCCGGCGGAGTCGAGGGCGAGGGCAAGGAAGGTGAGCTCCTTGCCGTCCAGCGGGTCGGCGCGGAGGACTCGATCCCCGTGGGCGCGCTCGGCCTCGCCCATCGCCGAGAGGCGAGCCGAGACGCGGCGCTCGACCTCCGCGACGTCGAGGGTGACCTCGAAGTGCCGAGCGGCGCCGCGCCAGACGCGGACCGCCTCGCGGAGCGATTCCGGGCGGGTGGCGTAGGCGGCGAGCCGGCCGCCGCCGAGCCCGGGCGCCAGGCGTTCGAGATCGTCGAGGTCGTAGCCCATCGCACGGAGCGAAGCGAGGATGGACTCCGCCGCCGCGAGTGCGTGGGGGGCCCAGACCGCGTTGACGTCGAAGGCGAAGCGCCCGTTCGCGTACCCCGGCCCGCTGTCGCGCCAGCTCCCTGAGAACCAGTGCCGGGCGTCGCGCTTGGGGAAGCCGATGAGGTTCGCCGGCTCCGGGTCGGCCGTGTATGCGGCGGTCGTCCGTGCGACGTGCTCGAGGTTCCGAAGGAGGAGCGCGAGGCGGGGCTCCCCGTCTTCACGGGCGGGGGCCGCGAGGAAGCCGCGCTTGCGCTCGGCCGGGATCGACGGGTCGGCCAGGTACCGGGCGGCGACGACCGGGAACTGGTAGTCGTCGTCGATCATGCGGTAGTTCTCGCGCACGGCGCCGAGCCGGGCGAGCACCTCGCGGGCGCGGTCGAGGAGCGTGTCGCCGCCGGCGCCGCGCAGGTAGCGCTCGACGAGCTCGGCGTAAACGACGGCGTTCTCGCGGATCGCCTGCCCGCCGAGCGCCTCCTCGTGGCTGACCTCGCCGTTCGGCGAGAGTTTCCGCAGCACGCTCGCGACGACGTGCTCCAGCATCTCGGGCGTCCAGACCGGCTCCATCATGAGCGCGGTCATGAGGACGTCGCGCCCGAAGTAGGTGGCGTAATTGGGCATTCCGGCCATGAGCTTCTCGCGGTAGGCGAGGAGCTCGGCCGCGCGGACCTCGCGCTCGAGACGGCGGAAGCGGAGGATCGTGGCCCGTTCCTCCTCGCCCCGCATCGCCTCGGGGACGGCGAGCGCGCGCTCGGCGGCGGCGCGCTCGTCGTCGAGGAACCGGAGGAAATCGGCGTTGAAGATCTCCCGGCGAGTGAGGGGGGCGAGCGAGGGGGCATCGGTCGAGACGCGGACGCGGAAGCGGACGGGGCCGGCCTCACGCGCCCGGACGACCGCGCCGCCGCCGGTGGGTTCGAGAGTGGCGCGGGCGCGGTCGACGGCGATCTCGAGGACCATGCGATGGCGCCCGTCGAGGTAGGGTTGCTCGACGCGCAGCACCGCCTCGCCGCCGACGTCGGCGATGGAGAGCGCCGGCATGAGCCGGGCGCGCAGCTCGCCGGGCCCGGCGGCGCCGAGGAGGGCGAGGTGCGCCCGCTGCTCGGCCTCGTCGAGGCGCTCGACGGCGTCGATCAGGCGGCCCAGCTCCGGGGGGTGGAACGGCGGGGCGTCGAAGGGGCGCAGGTGGAGCCCTGCGTACTGGAAGTCGCGCTCGACGCGCATGGAGCCGAGGAGGAAGTGGCCGAGCTCGACCGGCGCGGAGGATTCCAGCATGTACTCGAAGGAGCGCCTGCCGCCGGCGTCCGAGACGGTCGCGCCCGGCCCTCCCCACGCCACCGTTGCCGGGCGACCCGAGGGGTCGCGTGCGGTGAAGCCGGCGCTCTCGTTGAGGGCGTTCGCCCAGACGTGAACGACGCGGCCGGAGCGGGCGTCGAGGTAGACCTGGACGGCGTTGCCCGCGGCGTCGCGGTGGAAGCGGGTCCGGTAGTCGGCGTAGGCGGCGGCGTCGTCGAGTCCGGGCTCGGGGAACTCGAGGACCGGCGGCGCCGCGTGCTGGGCCGCGAGGGGCAACGGCGTGGCGAGAGCGAAGATGATGGAGAGCGCGAGCGCCAGGCATCGGGCCGACGGGAGCGGGACGGCCCTGAGCGGCCCTGGGGCCGGCCGGGTTCGCCGGGCCCCCGGGGGACGGGTCCCCCGGGGGCGGAAGGTGTCGCGCATCAGAAGTCGTACCTCACCGAAGCGGTGAGGCGGCGGGGCAGGATCGGTCGGGCGAGGAAGAGGTCGCTCGTCGGGCCGGTGACGAGGCGGGGATTGCCCTCCTCGAGCCCTCGGGACTGGAAGGCGTTGAGCAGGTCGGCGCCGACGGTGATCCCGGTCCCCGGGATGGCGTACCCGACCCCGAAGTTGGCGTAGGCGTAGGCCGGGAGCCGGAGGTTCTCCTGGACGTTGGTGTAGCGCCGGCCGACGTAGTGGAGGTCGGCGTTGAGGGAGAGGCCCGCGCGCTCGTAGAACGCGGCGAGGTTGCCGATGAAGGGCGGGACGCCGTTGATCCAGCTCCCGATGTCGGAGCCGGCGCCGGAACCCAGCTCGGCCTTGAGGACGGTGCCGTTGCCGAGGAGGCGGAGCCCCTCGGCGACCCGGGCGGAGACCTCGACCTCGGCGCCGTAGGAGCGGTTCTCGGGGCTCGTGTTGATGACCCAGGTCGTCGCGCCGGTCAGGGTGTCCACGACGGCGCCCTGACCGACGATGTTCTTGAGGAGGGTGTAGAAGCCGTTGACGGTGACGGAGACCCTCTCGGCGTCGAGCTTGACGCCGCCCTCGGCGGTGTAGGTCCGGCGGGCGTCGAAGAGCTCGACCTGCTCGGCGGCGGCGGCGTTCAGGAACTCGTCGAGGGCGGGCATCTTGTAGGCGCGTCCGCCGCTGGCGTAGAGGGAGACGCGGTCGGTGAGCGCGTAGTTCAGGCCGATCGAGGCGGCCCAATCGGAGAGGCTGCGGGCGAAGTGACGGAAGGAGCCGTTGCCCCACGGCTCGACGTCGTAGGGCGTGGCGGGGTCGCCGTCGAGGTCGACGGGGGAGGTGTTCTCGGAGCTCTGGACGAAGTCGTTGAACTCGTAGCGGACCCCGAGGTCGGCCCGGAGGCGGGGGGTGAGCTGGATCTCGCCGCCGAGGACGCCGGAGAAGACGGTCGCCTGGCCGGAGCCGTTGACGTAGTTGGAGAGGAAGCGCCGGAACCCGTTACGGGTGATCTGGACGGGCCCGTTCCCCTGGTCGACGACGACGTCGAGGAAGCGCGGGTTGTCCCGCACGTCCATGAGGATGTCGGTGAAGAACCAGCGGTTCGTCTGGCTGTAGTGGGCGAAGTAGAGGCCGGCGGAGAGGTTGTGCTCGCCGATGGCCTTGCGGAGCTGGAGCTGGTTCTGGAAGGCGGACATCGGCTTTTCGACGTGCCAGAGGCCGCCGGGCGCGACGAGCCCGTTCTCGGTGTTGAACGGCAGCGGCTTTCCGGTGGCGTCGAAGTGGTTGGTGTAGAGGAACTGGTAAGCGGTCCCGGCCGGGAGGCCGAGGCCGTTCTCGGCCGGCCCGCGGGTGATGAACTCGGCGGCCGGCATGATGTCGCTGGGGAGGACGGCGTTCCAACCCTGGTCGTTGGCCATGACCTGGGCGTTGTTGCGGAGGCTCCAGCCGCCGTCGAAGTCGAAGCCGAACTCGGCGGTCAGCCAGTAGGCCTTGGTGCGGAGCCCGTCGTCGAGGGGGAGCTCGAGCTCACCGTTGGGGGTGGGGACGCGGAGGTGGTTCGCCTCGCGGGTGTTCATCGCCCCGTAGTCGGAGAAGCCCGGGACGTACTCCGGGTCGTTCTGGTTCCGGAACGGGAGGGGGAGGATGAACTGGTTGCGGTCGTCGATCATCTTGAGCGAGGCGCGGATGTGGCCCTGGTCGAGGAGGCGGGTGACGCTGGCCTTGAGCTGCCCGCCGCGGATCCCGGGGTAGCCGGGGTCGCGGACGCCGCGGTCGTAGCGGTAGAAGCCGCCGATGTTGAAGCGCCAATCGTCGCCCATCGGGCCGTTGACGTTGAAGTCGTAGCGGGCGAGGCCGCCGGTGCCGGCGGTCGCCTTGAGGGAGCCGCCGAGCTCGGCGCCGCCGGTGCGGTTGATGAAGTTGATGATCGCGCCCGGGGTGTTCGACCCGAAGAGGGCGGAAGAGCCGCCGCGGACGACCTCCATGCGCTGGATGTTCTCGTCGGGGCGGAAGAGGTTGTCGGCGTTCATGAAGAAGGTGTGCATGGTCGGGAAGACGGGGAGCCCGTCCTCCATGAACATGACGTACTCGACGCCGAGGATCCCGCGCATGCTGATGTTCTGGTTGACCTCGCCCCCGGAGCTCTCGACGCGGGTGAAGCCGGGGACGTAGCGGAGCATCTCGGTGGTGCTGCGGGGTGCGGCCTGCTCGACGTCCTCGGGGGAGAGGACGGTGATGGCGACGCTGGCGTCGAGCTTGACGCGGGGCGCCTGGGTCCCGGTGACGACGACGGCGTCGAGCTTGAGGGGGTCGGACTGGAGGGTGAAGTCGAGGGCCGCGCGCTGCCCGGCGGCGACGTTGACCGTCGCGGAGGCGGTGCGATACCCGATCATCCGGACCTCGACGGTGTGGGTCCCCGGCGCGACGTTCTCGAGGAGGTAGTCGCCGCTGGCGCGGGAGAGGGTGCTGCGGCCGAGCTCGAGGATGACGATCTCGGCGCCGGCGACGGGTGCGCCGGCGTCGCCGATGATGCGGCCGGCGATGGCGCCCTGCGCGCCGGCCTGGCGGGCGGCGGCGGGGCGAGCGAAGGCGAGGGCGAGGAACGCGATCGCCAGAGCGAGGGTGGCGGTGCCGAGCGATCGGAACGGCCGGACTCCGGGACTCGACATGGCGTGTCCTCCAGGGTTGAGTGTGGGGAGATCGGGGGGAACCGGCGTCGGACGGAAGGGGCCATCGGCGGCGGGGGTGGGCGGGGCGGGGGTACGCCCCGGACCGCGGGCGCATCCGGGACCTCGCCCTTGGACGGGGCCGGGTGCCGGCGGAGCGGCCGGATCGGGCTGGATCATCTCACCGGTGTACGGGATCGGCACGAGTCACCCACACGCCTGTTCGCCGCCGGAGGAATCGCGTCCTCACGAGTCCGGCGGACAAGGTCCGGAACCCCTTACCTGCTCCTGTCGACTGCCGGTTCGATGCTGTGGAAGTCGGGGTCGTGCCCCGCGGATACGACTGGAAAACGAACTACGGAGGAGAAGTGAAGCGCGGCGTCGCGACCGGCCGGCGCGAGGCGGTGCGCCGGTGAGGACGAGTATGCGACATCGCCGTGGCGAGTGTCAAGCGTCTTCGCGTGGCGGCGCCGTTTGAGGGCATTCCGGCCGCCCGACCTCGGCCGGGGGGTGGGGGCGAACCGCGGCGCGGCCCGGCGGTGGGGTGCCGGGCCGGCCCGGGCCGCCGGAGCGCGCCTCAGTGCGTCGCCGCCGCCGCGCCGCCGAAGCGGGACTCGACGTACTCGTCGAGGATCCGGAGGAAGTCGGCGACGAGGGTGTCGCCCCGGAGGGTGGTGAAGAGGCGGCCGTCGACGTAGACGGGGGCCTTGGGCTCCTCGAAGGTCCCGGGGAGGGAGATCCCGATGTCGGCGTGCTTGGACTCGCCGGGTCCGTTCACGACGCACCCCATGACGGCGACCTTGAGCTCCTCGACGCCGGGGTAGCGTTCGCGCCACGAGGGCATCTTCTCCCGGAGATAGCCCTGGATGTCCTCGGCCATCTTCTGGAAGAAGGTGGAGGTCGTGCGTCCGCACCCCGGGCAGGAGGTGACCTGGGGCATGAAGCTGCGGAGCTCCAGGGACTGGAGGATCTGCTGGGCGACGAGGACCTCCTCGGCGCGGTCGCCGCCGGGGCGGGGGGTGAGCGAGACGCGGATCGTGTCGCCGATCCCTTCCTGGAGGAGGATCGAGAGGCCGGCGGTCGTGGCGATGATCCCCTTCGTGCCCATCCCCGCCTCGGTGAGGCCGAGGTGGAGGGGGTAGTCGCAGCGGGCGGCGAGCATGCGGTACACCGCGACGAGGTCCTGGACGCCGGAGACCTTGACCGAGAGGACGATCCGGTCGTGGGGGAGTCCGGTCTCCTCGGCGAGGGCGGCGGAGCGGAGCGCGCTCTGGACCATCGCCTCCAGCATGACGGCCTTGGCGTCGAGGGGGTTGGGGCGGCGGGCGTTCTCGTCCATCAGCTCGGTGAGGAGGTGCTGGTCGAGGGAGCCCCAGTTGACGCCGATGCGGACGGGCTTGCCGTGCTCGATCGCCGCCTCGACGATGGTTCGGAAGTTGTCGTCGCGGTGTTTGGTGCCGACGTTCCCCGGATTGATGCGGAACTTGGCGAGGGCGCGTGCGCAGTCCGGGTAGCGGGTCAGTAGGAGGTGGCCGTTGTAGTGGAAGTCGCCGATGATCGGAACGTTGACGCCCATGCGGTCGAGGCGCTCGACGATCTCGGGGATGGCCTGCGCGGCCTCGTCGTTGTTGACGGTGACGCGGACGAGCTCGCTCCCCGCGGCGGCGAGGGCCGCGACCTGTGCGGCGGTGGCGGCGGCATCGGCGGTGTCGGTGTTGGTCATCGACTGAACGACGACGGGGTGTGCGCCGCCGACCGGCACGCCGCCGACGAAGACGGTGACGGACTTTCTACGCTGTCTTTCCATCCGTGGGACCTCGATCGAACCCGACCCGGGCGTTCCCGAACTGAAGCGGGGCACAACCTATCATCTTACCCCTTTCCGCACCATGGGTGCGTCCCACGGGGGGCGTGGCGGCAGCACGGTGCGTGTCAATCCTGGCCACGGAGCGCGATGGCGTCCGCGACGCGTCGTATCGCCAGGATGTAGGCGGCCAAGCGGTAGGAGATGCGGTGCTCGACGACGGAGGCGCGCAGCGTCTCGTAGGCGCCGAGGAGGGTTCGGCGCAGCTCGTCGTCGACGCGGTCGGCGGGCCAGCGGAACTGCTGGAGGTTCTGGACCCACTCGAAGTACGAGACGGTGACGCCGCCGGCGTTGGCGAGGATGTCGGGGATGACGGGGATGCCGCGTTCCTCGAGCTCGAGGTCGGCCGCGGGGGTGATGGGCGCGTTGGCGCCCTCGACGATCATGCGGGCGCGGACGTCGCCGACGTTGCGGCCGGTGAGGACGTTGCCGAGGGCGGCGGGGATGAGGATGTCGACGTCGAGGGCGAGGAGGTCCTCGTTGCGGATCGTCTCGCCGGCGCCGACCTCGACGACGGAGCGGTCGGGCCCGGCCTCGCGGCGGAGGTACTCGATGTCGAGGCCGTCGCCGCGGAAGACGGCGCCGCGGACGTCGCTGACGGCGACGACCCTGGCGCCCATGGCGGCGAGGAAGTGGGCGCACCAGCTCCCGACGTTGCCGAATCCCTGGATGGCGACGGTGGCGCCGCGGATGTCGATGCCGATGTCGGCGGCTGCGCGCTCGGCGAGGAGCGCGACGCCGCGGCCGGTGGCGGAGGCCCTCCCGGCGGAGCCGCCCAGCTCCAGGGGCTTGCCGGTGACGACGGCGGGGGTGAACCCGTGGAACTTGGAGTACTCGTCGAGGATCCACGCCATGGTCTGCTCGTTGGTGTTGACGTCGGGGGCGGGGATGTCGGTCGTCGGGCCGATGAAGCTGTGGATCCTCTGGACGAAGGCGCGGGTCAGGCGCTCGAGCTCGCCGCGGGAGAGCTGGGTGGGGTCGCAGGCGATGCCGCCCTTGGCGCCGCCGAAGGGGATGTCGACGACGGCGGTCTTCCAGGTCATGAGGGAGGCGAGGGCGCGGACCTCGTCGAGGTCGACGGAGGGGTGATACCGGAGCCCGCCCTTCATGGGGCCGCGGGCGTTCTCGTGCTGGACGCGGTAGCCGTGGTAGGTCCGGAACCCCTCGCGGGCGCGGATCGGGATCTCGACCATGACCTCGCGGTACGGCGTCTTGAGGGCGACCTGGAGGTAGTCCGGGAGGTCGATGCGGCGGGCGGCGCGGTCGAACTGGTAGTTGACGGCCTCGAAGGGGTTGAGATGGTCGCCGGGCGGGGATTCGCGCTCGGTGGCGGGGCGTTCCGCGCCGCTCAAGTCGTGGGTAGGGTCCCGGGAACCGTTCTCATCGTTCATGGCTGCCCTCCGGTGCGAGGGTGTCGCTGGCGGGAGCACGGGGGGAGGCAGAATCGGGGCCATCGCGGCGGGGGGTGGCACGAGCGGTGCGCAACCGGCCTCCGATGGGAGACCCGGGCGCGGGGGGCGCATGCCTGAGGCGGAACGGAGAATCGGCTTCGCCGTGAAGGTGCTCGGCCGCGGGGGGTTGCCGAGCCACGACACGAGGCGGTGGCAGTCGGAGCCGAGCGTCGGGGTCTCGATCGAGGCGCTGCATCGGGTGCTCGACTATCTGGACGACGTCGGGATTCGGATGTACCGGCTCTCGTCGGATTTCGTCCCGTACGCGACGCACCCGGAGCTTCCGCGGTTCCACCACCAGCTCGAGCGGCATGCCACAGAGCTTGGCCGGATCGGTCGGTACGCGAAGCGCCTGGACATCCGGCTCTCGCTCCACCCGTCGCAGTACGTGGTGCTCAACGCGGAGGACGAGTCGATCGCGCGGAAGGCGAGGTGGGACCTGGACGCACAGGCGAGGCTGCTGGATGCGCTGGAGCAGGGGCCGGAGGCGGTCGTCGTGCTGCACGTCGGCGGGGTCTACGGCGACAAGGCGGCGGCGTTGCGGCGCTTCGTCGAGAGCTACGCCCGTCTCTCGGAGCCCGCTCGCCGGCGCCTCGTCGTGGAGAACGACGAGGCGAGCTACACGGTGGAGGACTGCCTGTGGATCCACCGGGAGGTCGGGATTCCGGTGGTCTTCGACCACCAGCACCATCGCCTGAACCCCGGGGGGTTGGAGGTCGCGGAGGCGGCGGCGAGGGCGCTGGAGACGTGGCCGGCGGGGGTGACGCCGAAGGTGCATTTCTCGTCGCCGCGGCTGGACGGTCGCGAGATCGGGCGGGGGAAGGCGGCGAGGATCGAGCCGCCGCTGCTGCGGCAGCACGCGGACTACGTGGATCCGTGGACCTTCGCGGAGTTCGTGGAGCCGCTGCGGGACCGCGCGTTCGACGTGATGATCGAGGCGAAGGCGAAGGACCTGGCGGTGCTGAAGCTGCGGAGCGACCTCCGGTCGATCGGCAGGGAGTCCGCGTTGCTGGCGCCGCCGGGCGCGGGCGGGGAGGCGGGGCGCGCGGCGGCGTGAGGTCGCGAGGCGTGGGTCGCCGCCCGGACGACCGGCGCGGCCGGGGGCCCGACGAGCCGAGAATCGGGCCCGCGGCAAGCGCTGGACGGCGGGGGTGCGACGTCGCCTAGATCGGGAACCCCGGCCATTCGTGGACCGGGGTCGTCGATTCGACGACGTGCATCCCGGCGGCCTCGAACCGGGCCAACGCGTCCTCGGCCTGGGGGGTGAAGTCGAAGAGGAAGGAACCCGGCCGGTCCGGATCGGGGATCGCGACGGAGGACATGCAATCCCTGAGGATGTAGACCTTGCGGACGAGCTCCTTGTCGAAGTACCCCAGGAGGTCCTCGATGGTGCTCTTCACGCAGTGGCTGGCCGCCTGACCGGCGATGAGGACGGCATCGGACTCGGCGAGGATGGCGAGGAAGTCGGCGTTGGGCTGGGCGAGGGGTTTCTCGTCGAAGCGCAGGGTGACCTCGGGTCCGATGACGGAGTAGTACTCGGTGAGGGGGGTCGTGCCCTTGACCTCGACCCAGGCGCGGGAGAGCCGGGCGTAGGCGTGGAAGAGGCGGGCCTCGTGGATGACCCCGGCGAGGGCGTGGCCGTCGCTGCCGAGGATGCAGTGCGGGGGCCAGAGGTAGAGCCGGTATCGTCCCCCTTTCTCGAGCTCCTCGCAGTAGTACTCGACCTGACGGCGGAGCCATTCGTAGTCGCCGCCGGCGACCCACGCGGCGATGGCGGGGTTGGGGCGGAGGCGGCCCTCGCGGACGTCGGCGAGACTGACCTCACGGTGCGGCTGGGGCGGTTTCCCCTCCTCGTCGATCCAGAAGGCGGGGGAGAAGATCTGGAACGGGAAGTGGGTGTCCATGGTGCAGGTGATGTCGGTGATCACCCGCAGGTTGCGGTAGATGAAGCGTGCGATGCGGTCGTTGTCGTCGATGGCGCCGCGGCCGCTCCTCCCGCCGACGTAGAGGGAGCCTTCGGGGAAGCAGAAGTCCTTCTGGAGGTCGATCAGGAGGAGGTGGATCCTGACGTCGTCGGACGCGGCGGGGGGAATCGCGTAGCGTTCGCGCCACTCGATGGCCCGGTCGAAGATCTTCTGCTGGTCCGGGGTGTACCCCCACTTCTCCGCGTTGGCGGGATCGTAGAAGTCGGGGATCGGCAGCTCGGTCGGTCGCGTAGCGTCCATGTCGGGATCGCCCTCTGGAGTGAAAGGGGGCACGGGGTCTCGCGGGGGGAAGATAGCGAGCCGGCCGAGGTGCCGGAAGGTGACAAGACGGTTCGCCGGATCATAGATTGGCGAATCCGGTGGTCGGGGGCGGGGCCGGGGAGTCTCCGCACACACCCAGGGGATCGACATCCGAATGATGAGAACGAAGCCGTTCGCCGCGACACTGGCGATCCTGATCGTCGCGCTCGACATCCTCACGAAGCGCTGGGCGCTGAGGGCGCTCGGCGACGGTGAGGTCATCCCCCTCTTCGGGGGGGCGGTGCCGCTGAGCCTGGCCTTCAACACCGGGGCGGCGTTCAGCTTGAGCCTGGGTGCCGCGTCCCGGTGGGTCTTCACGGCGCTCTCCGTGGTCGTCCTCATCGTCCTGGGCGACATGTTCAGGAAGGCCGCGGCGACCGAGCGCCTCCGCCTCTACGCGGCCGCGCTGGTGATGGCGGGGGCGGTCGGGAACCTGATCGACCGCGTCCGCTGGGACCGGGGGGTGGTGGACTTCATCGGCCCGATCGATCTCGGTTTCATGCTCTGGCCGGTTTTCAACGTGGCGGACATGGCGATCACCTGCGGCGCCGTGCTGCTCGCGATCTCGCTGGGGTTCGGGGAGCGCAAGGCGGCGCCGGCACCGCAGAGCTGAGTCGCCGTCGAGCCGAAGGGGATGAGGAGATGCTGAAGGAGAACGACATCGCGCCGGACTTCACGCTCCCTGCCGATGACGGTACGGAGGTCACGCTTTCGGCGCTGCGTGGCCGCAAGGTCGTGCTCTACTTCTACCCGAAGGACGACACGTCGGGGTGCACGAAGCAGGCGTGCGGGGTGCGCGACCGGTGGGCCGACTTCGAGGCGCGGGGCGCGGTGGTCCTGGGGGTGAGCCCGGACCCGGTCGCGTCGCACGTGAAGTTCCGCGACAAGTACGGCCTTCCCTTCCGGCTGCTGGCCGACGTCGACCACGCCGTGGCCGAGGCGTACGGCGTCTGGAAGGAGAAGTCGATGTACGGCCGGAAGTACTGGGGGAACGAGCGGACGACGTTCATCATCGACGAGACCGGGCGGATCGCGAAGATCTTCCCGAAGGTGAGGCCGGCGGAGCATGCGGCGAAGGTGCTGGCGGCGCTGGGCGGCGCGTCGGCTCCGGTGGGGTGACGGGGCGACACGGTGAAACGGGGATGAGGGGCGCGCTGAGGCGGGCGGCGGTGCGGGTGCCGGGGAGCACGTCGAACCTGGGTGCGGGGTTCGACTGCGTCGGCCTGGCGCTCGACCGGTACCTGATCGCGAGTTACGAGCCGGGCGCCGGACCGTTGGAGGTGGAGCGGCGGGGGACGCTGGCGGATCTCCGGGCCTCGCCTCGGGATGACCTCTTGGTGCAGGCGTTCACCGGGAGGCTCGCGCGGGCGGGGCTGGGCGAGCCGACGGGGCGGATCGTGGTGGACTCGGAGATCCCGTTCGCGCGGGGGCTGGGCTCCTCGGCGGCGGCCGTGGTGGCGGGGTGGGTGCTGGCGGGGGCCGCCGCGGGGCTGGAGTTCGACCGGCAGGGGGCGTTCGAGGAGGCGGCGGCGCGGGAGGGGCATCCGGACAATGCGGCGCCGGCGTCGTTGGGCGGCCTGATCGCGATCGCGAGGGATGGGGACGGCGCGGTCCGGCCGTTCCGTCTCCCGCTCTCGCCGACGCTGGGGTTCGCCTATGCGGCGCCCGGGGTGGTGGTCGCTACGGCAGCCGCGCGCGCGGCGCTCCCGCCGTCGGTCCCGCTTGCCCAAGCCGCGAGGGGGCTCGGTCGGGTGGCGGCGCTGGTCCACGGTTTGGCGACGGCGGACCCGGCGCCGCTCAGGGCGGGGTTCGCCGACGAGCTGCACGTGCCGCACCGGCTGCGGCTGATCCCGGGGGGCGCCGCGGCGCTGGCGGCGGCGGAGGGGGCGGGGGCGTGGGCGGCCACGATCTCGGGGGCGGGTTCGGGGTTGATCGCGGTCTGTCCGCCGGAACGGGCCGAGGAGGTCGCGGCGGCGATGGGGGAGGCGTTCCGGCGGGAGGCGGGCCCGGATGGCGTCGTCCACTTCGCGGCGAGGCCGGACCCGGAGGGCGCCCGACTCATCGAGGCGTGAGAGGATGACAGGCGGAGACTCGCGCGACGTCGCGCACTCCAGGGAGAACGACGTGAAGGACGGAACCGGCCCGGGCGTGATTCGCCGCTACGCGGCGTACCTCCCCGTGAACGAGGCGACGCCGCGGCTCACGTTGCACGAGGGGGACACCCCGCTGATCGCCGCGCCCCGACTCGCCGAGTGGGTGGGTGCGGCGGAGCTGTACCTGAAGTACGAGGGGATGAACCCGACGGGGTCCTTCAAGGACCGCGGGATGGTCGTCGCGGTGGCGAAGGCGCTCGAGGCGGGGGCGAGGGCGGTGCTCTGCGCCTCGACGGGGAACACGGCGGCGAGTGCGGCGGCGTTCGCGGCGCGGGCGGGGATCGAGGCGATCGTGCTCCTCCCGCGGGGGAAGGTGGCCGCGGGGAAGCTGGCTCAGGCCGTCGCCTACGGGGCGCGCGTCCTCACGCTCGATGCCAACTTCGATGGCGCGCTCGACGCGGCGCGCGCCCTCGCGGAGCGCTATCCGGTGGCGCTGGTCAACTCGGTGAACCCGCACAGGATCGACGGCCAGACGACGGCGGCGTACGAGATCTGCGATGTCCTCGGCGACGCGCCGGACGTCCTCGCGCTCCCCGTCGGGAACGGGGGGAACGTCACCGCCTACGGGCTCGGGTTCCGGCGGTACCGGGAGCGAGGGCGGACGACGCGGGTTCCGCGGATCCTCGGGGCGCAGGCGGCGGGGGCGTCGCCCTTCGTCGTCGGGCACCCGATCGACTCGCCGGAGACGGCGGCGACGGCGATCCGGATCGGCCGCCCCGCGACCTGGGAGCCGGCGATCGCCGCGGTCCGCGATTCCGGCGGTGCCTTCCGCGCGGTGACCGACGCCGAGATCCTCGAGGCCTACCGCGAGATCGCGCGCCGGGAGGGGGTCTTCTCCGAGCCCGCCTCCGCCGCGGGCGTCGCGGCGCTCCGTGCCGCGATTCGCGAGGGGTCCATCGATCGAGACGCTCGCTGCGTGTGCGTCCTGACCGGTCACGGGCTCAAGGACCCGGATCAGGCGCTGGCCTCCGGGGTCCAGGCACGAGAGCTCCCTGCCGACGTGGAGGCGATCGCGGGCGCGATGGGGTGGGGGCTTCGTTGACGGGGTGGCTTCGCCCACCTCGGCCACCCCGTCATGTCGGGGCAGCGTCCTTCAGGCGCGTGAGACGCCCAGACCGGGCTCCTCGTTGAAGCGGAGCCGGCCGTCGGGCTCGAGCCCGGGGCCGCGGAAGGGGTCGCGAGAGAGGAGCGCGGCGCCGTCGAGGTCGGCGTAATCGACCAGGGGCGCGAGCTGGAGCGCCGCGGCGATCCCGAGGGTGCTCTCGATCATGCACCCGAGCATGACCCGGAGATGATGGGCCCGGGCGACGGCGACCATCCGCACCGCCTCGCGGAGCGAGCCGCACTTGGCGAGCTTGATGTTGATCCCGTCGACCCGCCCGAGGAGGCGGGGGATGTCCTCGGCGACCTCGCACGACTCGTCGGCGATGATCGGGATCCGCGAGCGGCGATGCAGGAGCGCGAGCCCCTCCAGGTCGCCCGCGGCGACCGGCTGCTCGACGAGCTCGACGCCGTAGTCCTCGAGCATCGGGAGCCGGGCGAGCGCCTCACGCGCGGTCCAGGCGGTGTTCGCATCCACCCGGAGGCGAGCCGTGGGCGCCTCGTCGCGGATCAGCGCCAGCACCTCCTCATCCCGCGGGGTCCCGACCTTCACCTTCAGGATCGGGTACCCCGCCGCCTCCCTCACCTTCTCCCTCATGACCTCCGGCTCATCCAACCCCAGGGTGAACGACGAGAGAGGCGCGTCCGCGGGGTCCAGCCCCCAGAGTCGCCAGACCGGAACGCCGAGGAGCTTCCCGGCGAGGTCGTGCAGCGCCGCCGAAACCGCGGCCCTCGCCGCGGGGTTGCGGCCGATCGACAGGGAGAGGGAGCGCTCCGCCCGCTCCAGCGCCAGGGGGTCCCCCGCGACCGCGTCGTCGAGCGCGTCACCCAGGCGCGGGAGGAGCGCGACGACCGACTCCACCGTCTCGCCGTAGTACGGCAGTGGCGCCGCCTCCCCCCACCCCTCGTTCCCTTCCCCGTCGCGCAGCCGCACCCAGACCGAGCGGCGGGCCAAGGGCGACCCGGCCCGTGCAACACGGAAGACATGACGGGTCGGCAGATCCAGGATCTCGAACTCCAGCTTCACGGTCTCCCCCCATTCGAAAGCACGATTCGGGTGGCTGCGCTCGGCACGGCGGCGCTAGGGTGAGGGGCCGCCGGGCGAGTCGGGGGACGCGCCGCCTCGCTAAGGCCGCCCGGCGGCCGGCGTCGCGGGGACGGGCGTCCGGTAGGTCATGTTTCGTCATTGGCGTCGCGGGCGCAAGGTGGGGGGTGGGGCGCTGCGCGCGGGGGGGTGGGGCGCTGCGCGCGGGGGGAGGCGCGGGGGGCGCGGGGGCGGCGCCCGGGGGGCGCGGGGGTGGCGCCTGTGGGGCGCGGGCGGTGGCGCCCTGGGGGGCGCGGGGGCGCTGCGCGCGGGGGTAGCGCCCGTTGGGCGCGGGGGGTGGGGGCGGTGCGATCGTCCTTGACACGGCCCCATTTCCGAATCATTTTCGCCACACGCGGAGGTGACACGGATGATCGACGACATTGACCGGCAAATTCTGACGATTCTCCAGGAGAATGCCCGAACGCCGAGTGCGGAGGTGGCGAGGCGGATCGGGATGGCGGCTTCGGCGATCCACGAGCGGATCCGGAAGCTGGAAGAGCGGGGGATCATCGAGGGGTACACGGCGAAGCTGAACGCGAGGGCGCTGGAGCGCGGACTGGTCGCGTTCGTCTTCGTGCGTGCGGAGGAGCCGTTGTGCAGCCTGGAGACGGGGGAGCGGCTGGCGGCGATCCCGGAAGTCCAGGAGGTGCATCACGTGGCGGGGGAGGACTGCTACCTGGTGAAGGTGCGGGTGGCGGACACGGAAGCGTTGCAGGAGTTGTTGCGTACGCGTTTCGGCTCGGTGGAGTCGGTGAAGTCGACGCGGACGACGATCGTGTTGGGTACGGTGAAGGAAACGAGTGCGTTCCCGGTGCCGGCAGGCGCCGAGGCGATGCCGGAGGAGGCGGTGCATGGGTGAGCGGGGACAGGGATCGGCGCCGGCGGGGAAGGTGCTGGCGGCGTTCGTGGCGTTGTACATCATCTGGGGGTCGACGTATCTGGCGATCCTCTTCGCGATCGAGACGATCCCGCCGTTCCTGATGGCGGGGATCCGGTTCCTGGTGGCGGGTTCGATCCTGTACGTCTGGGGGCGGGCGCGGGGTGCGGCGCGGCCGGTGCGGAGGGAGTGGGTCGCGGCGTCGGTGGTGGGCGGCCTGTTGCTGCTCGGGGGGAACGGTGCGGTGGTGTGGGCGGAGCAGCGGGTGCCGTCGGGTGCGGCGGCGCTGCTGGTGGCGACGGTACCGTTGTGGATGGTGGTTCTGGACTGGCTGCGCCCCGGGGGCGTTCGACCGACGGGGCGGGTGGTGCTGGGGCTGGCGGTGGGGTTCGCGGGTCTCGGTCTGCTGGTGGGGCCGAGCGATCTCGGCGGGGGGAGCATCGACGTGATCGGCGCGCTGGTGTTGGTGATCGGGTCGTTGTCGTGGGCGAGCGGCTCGATCTACGCGCGGGGCGCGAAGCTTCCGTCATCGCCGTTGCTGGTGAACGGGATGGAGATGTTGGCGGGGGGCGTGTTGCTGGTGCTGGCGGGTCTGGCGACGGGGGAGGCGAGCGCGCTGAACCTCGCGGCGGTCTCGGGGCGGTCTCTGGCCGCGCTCGCGTACCTCGTCGTCTTCGGCTCGCTGATCGGGTATTCGGCGTACACGTACCTGCTCGGCGCGACGACGCCGGCGCGGGTCTCGACGTACGCGTACGTGAACCCGGTGGTGGCGGTCTTCCTGGGGTGGGCCCTGGCGGGCGAGCCGCTGACGCCCCGTGTTCTCGTGGCGACGGCGGTGATCCTGGGTGCGGTCGCGCTGATCACGCTCTCGCGGGGCTCGGGTGCGGCGCGAGCCGCGGTGGAGCGGGGCGCGGGGCCGCGCCGGCGCGGGCGGGCGAAGCGTTCGGCGGAGCGGGCGGCGTAAGGCATCGCGGCCGATCGTGGGACGGGCGGGTGCGCGGTTCCGCGCACCCGCCCGTCGTGCATCCCACCGCCCGTCGCGAGGCATGCCTCGCGGCGGTTCGTGTTACCTCCCGCCGAAGCCGACGGTCGCGCCGGCGAAGAGCGAGCGGCCGGGGCCGGGCTCGAAGTAGCGCCCGCCGAAGGCGTTGACGACGACCGACGCGTTGTACTCCCTATCGAAGACGTTGTCGACCCCGATGAACGGAGCGACGTCGATGCCGCCGACGCGGAGGCGGGCGAGGCCTGCGCGGATGTCGGTCACGGCGTAGGCCGGCGACTCGGCGGTGTTGGCGTCGTCGACGGGGAGCCCGGCGAGATAGCGGGTCGAGAGGTCGAGGATCCAGCGACCGGGGCGGAAGGAGAGGGTGGCCTCGAAGCGGTGGGGCGCCACGCCGGGGATCCGGTTGTCGTCGAAGACGTCGTCGTCGACCCTGTACTCGTCGAACCGGGCGTCGGTGTAGGCGTAGGCGGCGCGGAGGAGGAGGCCGGCGACGGGGGTGACGGAGGCCTCGGCCTCGATGCCCCGGTGGATCGCGGAGCCGGCGTTGCGGAAGAAGGTGCGGCCGGGCATGGCCGGGACCTCGAAGCCGATCAGCTCGTTCTCGACGGCGGCGCGGTAGAAGGCGAGCTGGTAGGCGGCGACGCTGCCGATCCGGCCACGGGCCCCGGCCTCGAGGGTCGTGGCGCGCTGTGGCTCGAGCTCGGGGTTGAAGCCCCCCGAGCCGTCGGGGCGGTTGGCGAGCTCGGTGGTCGTCGGGGTCTGGAAGGCGGTGCCGACGCTGGCGTAGAGGCCGAAGGCGTCGGCCAGGTTGAGGGCGACGCCGAGCGAAGGGCTGAGGGCGTCCATCGCGCGATCGCCTGAGTCGTCGGCGCCGTCGGCGATGAAGTGATCGGTCGCGCGGAAGCCGAAGCGGTCGTAACGGATCCCGCCGAGGAGGGCGACGCGGTCGCCGAGGGGCGCGGAGAGCTGGAGGAAGGCGCCGACCCCCGAGACCCGCTCGTCCTGGTCGAGGGAGAGGGCGCCGCGCTCACCCGCCTCGTTGACGAAGTTGCGTCGGTCGTCGCTCTGGAGGTCGGCCTCGGCGCCGAGGGTCCAGAGGAGCTCCCGGCCGCCGAGCCCGGCGGTTCCGCGGTAGACGGCTCGCACGCCGCCGGCCCTGCGCTCGAGGTCGATGATCTGCGGCGGGATCGGGTTGTCGATCCTGCGGGTCAGGGCGTAGGCGGAGACTTCGAGCTCGCCGTTCCCGAGAGGCTGGCGCCAGCGGGCGCCGAGCTGGGCGTGGCGCCCCTCCTCCCCCGTCCTCTGGCGGACGTTGTTGGCGAACGCCTGGGTGCGGTCGGCGCGGAGGAGCGCTTCGGAGAGGGCGCCGGGGTTCTCGGCGTCGTAATCGACGGCGTGGAAGACGACGCGGAGGTCGCCCTTCCCGGTCTCGAGGCCGAAGGCGCCGCCGGCGTAGAGGTTCTCGGCGGCGTTGTGGTCGCGGTGGCCGTCGTAGGCGAGGCGTCCGAGGGTGAGCTGGTAGGAGGCCCGGCCACTCCGCCCGCCGGTCCGGCTGTTGAGCCGGAGGAGCCCGTGGTCGCCGCCGAGGAACTCGAGCTCCTGGCGGACCGGCCCCGCGGGGGGCGTGCGCGTCTCGAGCTGAATGACCCCGCCCGCGGCGTTGCCGTAGAGCGACGACGCGCCGCTGCGCACGACCTCGACGCGGCCGAGGGTGCGGACGTCGACGTGGTTGAGGGTCGTCTGGCCGTCGGGCATCGTCGCCGGGATCCCGTCGACGACGACCTTGACGCCGCGGACGCCGAACTGGGGGCGGGCGCCGAAGCCGCGGATCGCGATCCTCTCGCCGAGGGCGTGGTTGTAGCGGTTGTCGATCTGGACGCCGGGCACGGCGCGGAGCGCCTCGTCGAGGGCGAGCCCCGGCGCGGCGGCCCGGGTCCCGAGATCGATGGTGGTGACCGCGTGCGGCACCTTCCTCAGCTCGAGGGGGGTGCGCAGGATCGTGACCATGAGGGTGTCGATCGCGATCGGCGCCGCCGTGTCGGCAGGGGCGACCTGGGCGCGGAGCGAGGCGGGCGCGAACGCCACGGCGAATGCCGTTGCGGCAGCGATCGTGACACGCAGCAGCTCATTCATCCGGACCTCCCTCGTGGCTTCCCTATCCTTCACGCCGCGGCGGACGCCGCGGGGACCAGCTCGAGGAGCGCGCGGCGGACGTAGACCGGGACCATCGCCCGCCGCCATTCGGGATCGACGATGATGTTCTCGAGGGGGTGGCACTGCTGGAACGCCCGCTCGGCCACGGCCTCGACGACCTCGGGATCGAGCCGCCGGCCGACGGCGACCTTCTCGAGCCCGGCGAGAGCGCGCGGGCGGGAACCGAGGGCGGAGACCACGATCCGGAGATCGCGGATGACGTCGCCCTCCTCCAGCTCCGCGGCGACGGCCACGTTGAGGAGCGGGAAGTCGATCGACTCCCGCTGCCGGAGCTTGAGGAACGACGTGCGCACCCCGGGGGCCGGGAGCGGGACGCGGATCCGGGTGACGATCTCCCCGGGCTCGCGAACGGTGTTCGCCACGCCGTCGGCGACGAAGAAGCGGTCGACCTCGACCTCGCGCGAGCCGCCGGCCGAGGCGAGCTCGGCGACGGCGCCCAGGGTCATGAGGACGGGCGGGGTGTCGGCCGAGTGCGCGGCGACGCACTTCTTCCCGACCTTCGTCACATGGCAGACCTCGCCGTCCTTCTTGAGGCAGAACCCGAGCGCCCGCCGCCAGAAGAGCGTCTGGTTGTAGTAGGTGCAGCGCGTGTCGAGGCAGAGGTTCCCGCCGATCGTCCCCATGTTGCGGAGCTGCGGCCCGGCGACGAGCCCCGCGGCCCGCGCGAGGGAGGGGGCGTGGCGCAGGACGAGGGGGTGCCGCGCGACGGAGCTCAAGGTTTCGCCGGCGCCGATCGAGAGGGCGCCGTCCCGGATCTCGATCCCGCGCAGCTCGGGGAGCGCCTTGAGGGCGACGAGGTGCCCCGGCGAGACCAGCCGGTGCTTCATGTTCGGCATGAGGTCGGTCCCGCCGGCGATCGGGAGGACATCGCCCGCGTGCTCGGCGAGGAGCTCGAGCGCCTCGGCCAGGGATCGGGGACGATGGTAGACGAACTCCGGGAGTCGAAGCATCGAGATCTCGGTGAACGGGTGCGGGTTTCGGGACGTCGGCCGGGCGCGGGACCGGGTCGGACGCCGCCGGCCGACGCGGTGCGCCGAGGCGGGGCGCCCGGGCCGCGAGGCCGAATACGCCCCGTACGGCCGGACGCCCTCGCCGATCAGCGTGCGTCGACGAGCGCGCGGGTCCGGGCGACGACGTCCTCCGGGATCGTGGCCTGCCGCTCGACCGGCGCGATCCAGACGGGCCAGCGGAGCTCGCGGCGGATCCGATCGCCGAGGCGCCGGGCGCCGGCGATGTCGGGATGCGCGCCGACGCGGAGCCGGTAGAAGGTGCGGCCGGCGACCTCGGCCGTCGTCGTCCAGACGGGGAGCCCCGCGCGGCCGAGCCGGTCGCTCCAGATCCGTGCCGAGTCGGCGCTCAGGAAGGCGGCGACCTGGACGGTGTAGAGCGAGGCGGGGCTCCCGGCGTCGCCGCCGCGTCCCGTGCGTGCGGCGCCGCTGCCGGCGGCCCCGGACGGCGACGCGGGGGCCGCGCCCCCCGCCGGCGGCTGCCCAGCGGCGACGTCCGCGGCGCCGGGTTCCTCCCGGCCCGTCGTATCGGCTCCCGCGGTCGGCGCCGGCCCACCGGCCTCGCCGCCGGCCGGCTGGGCGGTCGCCGGGGCGCGGCCCGCCGCGTCGGCGGGCGCATCCGATGCCGGGGACTCGCCGCGGCCGCACCCGGCGGCGAGGAGGGCGAGGCCGAGAATCGTGGCGATGCGGTGCGTCATGGCGCCTCCTTTGCGGCGGCTCACGGCAACCAACGGGTCTTTTCGGCGGCCGGGGTCCTCGGTCGGGGCGGCGGCACCTCTTCCGCCTCGCCGATGTAGACGATGGCGACGATGCGCCGGTCGTCCTCGATCCCGAGGGCGCGGCGGAGCTCCGGGTCGTCCATGACCGCTCCGGTCTTCAGGTGCGTGCCGAGTCCCCGCGCCGTGGCGGCGAGGAGCAGGTTCTGCACGCCCATGTAAGTGGCCGCGTAGTCCTCCTCGCGGATCTCGGGGTTCTCGTCGAGGCGGGTGGTCACCGCGACGATCGCCGGGACGGCCAGGATCTCGCGGAGCACCTTCTCACGGACCGCGGCGGCCGCATCGGGGTCCTCGACCCGCCGGGCCTTCCGCCCCCCGAGCACCGTCGCGTACGCCCGCTTCGCCTCATCCCCGAAGACGAGGAACCCCCAGGGCTCGGTCATGCGGTGGTTCGGCGCGTGCACGGCGACATCGAGCAGCGCCTCGATCTCGTCCCGTCGGAGCGGCCGCGGCAGGAACCGCTTCACCGAACGGCGGGCCCGGATCGCTTCGAAGACGTCCATCACGTAGGAATTCGAGAGATTGCGCGCGCCGGCCGTGCGGGGACCCCGCACGGCCGGCGCCGGACTTGGAGCATCGTGCATGATTTCATCCGGCGAGTCAAGTCGGACGGCGCCCCCCGGCTCGCCCCGGGTGGGCGGCCTACCCGAGCGCGCGGACGATCTCCTCGTCCGTGGGCTCGCCGTCGAGGACGAAGACCACGCCCTCCACGTCGACGACCTCCGGGAGCGGCGTGCCGGGGACGAGGTCGCCGGTGAGCGTCATGAGCCCCTCGTGCCCCTCGCCGAGCTCGAGCTCGTCGGGCGAGCCGAGCATACCCTCGGAGACCTCGCCCCGGAGCTTCCCTCGCTTGATCCGCGTCCCGTTCGGCAACGACGTCCCGCTGCGGAAGAGCGGATAGTACGCGCCCGCCTCCACGTTGGACGCGCCGGTGATGACCTGGAGCAGCTCGCCGCTGCCGTCGTCGACGCGGCAGATCTTCAGTCGGTCCGCGTTCGGGTGCTGTTCGACCGACTCGACGCGCGCCACCACGATGGGCTCGAGAAGCTCCCTCAACGGGACGATCCGGGAGACGCCGATCCCGTGCGCGCGCAGACGCTCGGCGATCTCCTCGGGGGTCGCGTCGAGGGTGGGAACGAGGGACCGGAGACGACGCTCACTCAGATTCACGATGCACTCCGTTCGGGTTGGACCGGCATGGAACCGGCCTGAAGATACGGGGCATCGCCTCCGGAGGGGAGTCGGGGCGCCGGCGGAACGTTGCGGCGAGCCGGCGTCACCCCGTGGCGACGCGCCGACGCGAGGAGGCCAGCCCCATCCGGAGCTGGACCTCCCGGGGGATACAGAGCTCGTGGAGCACCCGGTCCGTGTCCCTCAACCCGCAGGCCTCGCGCTGCACGACGTAGAACCAGAGCGCCTCGCCCGCGGCGGCGAGGAGCTCTTCGCGCGAGGTTTCATCCCCGGGCTCCTGCGCGGCATCGAACGCCTGGAGCCGGTCGAGAGCCTGCCGCAGGCGGGCGTAGACGCGCCCGAGCGCCGCCGCTTTCTCCTGTGCGATCTCGGCCTGGACGAGGTCGACGTTCCTCGTGGCCAGCTTCGACCGCGATGCCTCGGGGATCCGCATCCCGCCGTGCCTTCCTCCGTTCATCCGACGAGGCCGGGGGCGACATCGCCCGGCGCATCGTTCCTCAGTCCGCCGCGGCCTCGCTCATCGCCGGCGCGGCGACCGACCGCCGCGCCCGTTCCCAGCGCTCGCGCGCGCCCGGGTCCTGGAGCGCCCGCCAGACGCGGGGCGGCGAGAAGGGGAGCGCATCGACCCGAACGCCGACCGCGTCGAAGATCGCGTTCGCGATCGCCGGGATCGAGGGATGGAGCGGCCCCTCCCCCGCCTCCTTCGCGCCGTACGGCCCCTCGGGGTCGACGCTCTCGACGATGATCGCCTCGAGCGCCGGCGTGTCGAGGGATGTCGGGATACGGTAGTCCAGGAGCGACGGCGCGTTGTGGAGCCCCGCGCGCCCGTGGTCGGCATCCTTGAAGACCTGCGCCTCCATGAGCGCCTCGGCGAAGCCCATGTACGCCGAGCCCTCCATCTGCCCCTCGACGAGGACCGGGTTCAGCGCCCGGCCGCAGTCGTGCGCGATCCAGATCTTCTCGACACGGACGATCCCGGTCTCGGGGTCGACCTCGACCTCGGCGACGTGGGCGGTGAACGAGTAGGCGGGGCTCGCTCCGATCGTCCCGCCACGGTACGCGCCGTGGACGTCCTTCGGGGTGTTGTACCACCCGACGGCGCCGAGGGTGCCGAATTTCGCCTCGGCGAGGTTGAACGCCTCGGAGATCGGGATCCGGCGCGTCGGGTCGGAGACGTCGAAGGCCCAGCCGCGGGCCAGGGCGATGCGCGAGGGGGGAAGCTCCCAGGCCGCGCCGACCGCCTGGACGACCTTCTCCCTGAGCTGCCTCGCCGCGTCGAGGCAGGCGTTGCCGACCATGAAGGTCTCGCGCGACGAGTACGCCCCGAGGTCGACCGGAACGAGGTCGGTGTCGGCCGAGACGGTGCGCACGTACTCAAGAGGGACGCCCAGCTCCTCGGCGACGATCACCGCCACGACGTGGTCCGAGCCCTGGCCGATCTCCGACGCGCCGCTGAAGACCGTGACCCGCCCGCTCCGTTCGACCTGGATCTGGACCGCCGACTGCGGCAGGTCGTTGGGGTAGATCGGGTAGTTCGTCCCGGAGATGTAGCACGAGCCGGCGACGCCGACGCCGCGGCCGTAGGGGAGCCGCCGGAACTTCTCCTTCCACCCGCTCGCCCGCTCGACCGCGTCGAGGCACTCGAGGAAGCCGTTCGACTGGACGCGCAGTTCGTTGATCGTCCGGGTATGGCCGCCCAGGAAGTTGCGCCGCCGGAGCTCGATGGGATCGATCGCCAGCGCCTCGGCGAGCTTGTCGAGCTGGACCTCGAAGGCGAACCTCGGCTGGACCGAGCCGTGGCCCCGCTTCGGGCCGCACGCCGGCTTGTTCGTGTAGACCCGCGTCGACTCGAAGCGGTAGCTCCCGAAGGCGTAGGGCGCGGTCAGGAGCTGGCCCGAGTAGTACGTGGTGACCAACCCGAAGGAGGCGTACGCGCCGCCGTCGATCAGGGATTGGGCGTCGACGGCGAGGATCCGTCCATCCGCGCTCGCGCCCAGCCGGTGGCGCATCTTCATCGGGTGGCGGCCGCGGTGGGCGTAGAAGACCTCCTCTCGGGTGTAGAGGATCTTGACCGGCCGGCCGCACTTCATCGAGAGCTTCGCGACGCAGAACTCGAGGTCGAAGGGCTCGGACTTCCCGCCGAACGCCCCGCCGACCGTCGGCTGGACGACGCGGACGCGAGCGACGTCGAGATCGAGGACGCGGGCAAGCTCGCGGTGCAGGTAGTGCGGGACCTGCGTGGCGGACCAGACGGTCAGCTTCCCGCTCGGGTCGTAGTAGCCGATCGCGCAGTGCGGCTCGATCGGCGCATGGGTCGTCCCCTCGAAGAAGTAGTCGCCCTCGATGACGACGTCGGCCTCTTCGAGGAGGCGGTCGACCTCCCCGAACTCGAGGCGGACGTGCTTGGTGATGTTGCCGTTCCTGCCGGGCTTCGAGGGCTCGTGGATCGGGACTGCACCTTCGGCCGGGGCGAGCGCGTCCTCGGGCTCGAGGAAGGCCGGGAGGACCTCGTACTCGACGCGGATGAGGTCGAGCGCGCGGATCGCGGTGTCCTCGTCGACGGCGGCGACGGCGGCGACGGCGTCGCCGATGTAACGCACGCGGTCGAGGGCGAGGGGGTACTCGTCGCGGGTCCAGGGGATGATCCCGTAGGGTGTGGGCATGTCGCGGCCGGTGATCACCGCGTGGACGCCGGGGAGCGACTCGGCCTCGGAGACGTCGATCGAGAGGATGCGGGCGTGCGGGTGCGGGGAGCGGAGGATCTTCCCGTGGAGCATCCCCGGGAGCGCGATGTCGTCGGTGTAGACAGCGCGGCCGGTGGCCTTGGCGATCCCGTCGACGCGGCGGGTGCGGGTCCCGATGACGGAGAAGCGGCGGTCGGTCGCGGCGTCGTCGCCCTCGACGAGGGCGCGGAGCTCGGCCTCGGGGGCGGCGGCCGCCGCCTGCTTCTCCCGGAACTCGTCGATCTTCATGACCGGTCCTCCTGCGTGGCGCCCGCGGGCTCAAAGGTTGCGGCGAGGCCGGCGTCCGCGGGGCCGTCGTCGCGTGCGGCCAGGATCGCGGCCGCGTGCTCGATCGCCTCGTAGATCTTCGTGTAGCCCGTGCACCGGCAGAGGTTGCCGCCGAGCGCCTCCCGGATCTCGTCCCGGGTGGGCGCGGGGTTGCGGAGGAGGAGGGCGTGGGCGGACATGAGGACGCCCGGGGTACAGAAGCCGCACTGTGCGGCGCCGTGGTCGCCGAAGGCGGCCTGGAGCGGGTGCGGCTCACCGGCGGCGGCGAGGCCTTCGACGGTCAGGACCTCGCGGCCTTCGGCCTCCCAGACCGGGGTCAGGCAGGCGAGGACCGGCTCGCCGTCGAGGAGGACGGTGCATGCGCCGCAGTCGCCCTTGTCGCACCCCTGCTTCGTGCCGGTCAGACCCAGGGCGTAGCGGAGCGTCTCCAGCAGCGTGTAATGCGTGGGTACGCCGGCCTGGCGGCGGTCGCCGTTGACCGTCAGCGTGACGATGGCGTGCATGGCGGCTTTCGCGGGTGCGCGGGATCGGGAACGACCGAGGTCGTTGCAAGTACAGTACCCCGGGGTACGGGGAGGGTCAAGGCGGAACACGGTGCGTCGGGGTCGGATCGGGGGCCCCGGCGCGAGCGGCCGCAGACCCGCGGCGGCGCCGGTGGACCGGTCCCTCCGCCGAGTCGGGGGCCCCGAACCGGGCCGCGGGAGGATCGGCTTTGACTCCGTCCGCTCCGCGCCCCATACTTCCCCCAGCGCCGCATACCGCCACAACCCAGCCGCCCACGGTTCCCGTGAACAAGACCGCCCCACCGAGCCGAGAGAGCTCCACGTACATCGACGGCATCGTCCTCGCCGCAGGTCGGTCGCAGCGCATGGGCCGCCCGAAGGCGCTCCTGCCGATCGACGATGAGACCTTCGTCGAGCGTGCGATCGTCGTCCTGCGCGACGGCGGGTGCCGCGGGGTCGTCGCGGTGGTGGGCCGCGACGACCCGGAGGCCGCGCGGCGCGCCGAGGCGGCGGGGGCGAAGGTCGTGGCGAGCGGGGACCCCGACACCCCACAGGCGGACTCGCTGCGCCTCGGCCTCGCCGCGATCGGCGAGGACGCGGCCGCCGCCGTGGTGCTCCCCGTCGACCATCCCCTGGTCCAGGCCACCACGGTGCTCGCGCTGATCCGCGAGTTCCGCTCCCGGGGCGGCGCCCCCGCGGCGATCCGGCCCGTCTACTGCGGGGTAACCGGTCACCCGACGCTCTTCGGGCGAAGGATCTTCGCCGAGCTCGCGGCGCCCGACCTCCCGGAGGGCGCCCGCTCCGTCCTCGCCGCCCACACGGATGCAGTCGTCGATCTCCCGGTCGAGGACGGCGGGGTGACCGCGGACATCGACACACCGGACGACTACCGCCGCCTGGTCGGCGGGTCCTGTTGATGCGCGAACCGACCGCCCTGGATGCCGCACGTGCGGCGCTCGACGCCGCGGCCGGCGGACCGGCCACGGCGGTCGTCTTGGCGGTGGAGGGCCCCGCCGTGGGGCGCCGCGTCCTCCTCAGCGAGGACGGCACGGTCCGCGGCACCCTCGGCGACCCCGCGCTCGATGCGGCGGCGGCCGAACTCGGGCGACGGGTCCTCGCCGGCGGCCCCCCGATCCTCGAGGCCGTGGCGGGGACCGAGCCGCCGATTTCGCTCTACGCCGAGGCGTTCCGCCCACCCGACGAGCTCCTGATCATCGGCGCCGGACACATCGCCGTCCCCCTCGCCGAGCTCGGGCTCCGTCTCGGCTATCGCGTCACGGTACTCGACGACCGCGAATCCTACGCGACCCCCGACCGGTTCCCCGACGGGGCGACGGTAATGCGCGTGGATTTCGCCGACCCGTTCCGCTCCATCGAGATCGGGCCGCGTACGCACATCGTATTGTTGACCCGCGCCCACCGGTACGATTACGACTGCCTCCGCCGGCTCCTCGAGTCCGGCGCATCGCCGCGGTACATCGGGATGATCGGCAGCCTACGGCGCGTCCGGGCAACGTTCGGCGCGCTCCTCGAGGCCGGCGTGCCCCGCGAGCGACTGGCGCGGGTCCGGGCGCCGATCGGGCTCGAGATCGGGGCCGAGACCCCCGAGGAGATTGCGATCAGCATAGCGGCGGAGCTGATCCTCGTGCGGCGGGGCGGGGGCACGGCATCGCGGGCGACCCCGACCGCCGAGGGAGGCGGCCGGCGGGCGCACCCGCTCGCTGAACGGGAGAGGGTGCTCGAACGGTTGCTGCCGGACATGGAGGGCGGCGATGGATGATGCGGCGGTCTTTCGAGCCGTCCTGGCCGCGGCGCGCGAGGGGCGGACCGTCGCCCTGGCCACCGTGGTGGCGACGCGGGGGTCGGTCCCGCGCCACGCCGGGAGCCGGATGCTGATCGACCCCGCCGTCGGGCTGGTCGGCACCATCGGCGGGGGGTGCGGCGAGGCGGAGGTGATCGCGGCGGCGGAGGAGGTGGTCCGCACGGGGAGGCCGCGCCGGATCCGCATCGAGCTGATAGACGCCGTCGATTCCTGGAGCCCCGCCGTCTGCGGCGGGACGATGGACGTGTACCTCGAACCGGTCGAGCCGGACGACCATGTGGAAACGGTATAACGCCTTTCTGCGCAAGGCCCCGGAGCTCGCCGTCGAGTGGCGCGACGCCGAGACGGGCGCCCGAGGGTGGCTGGTCATCAATTCGAGGCGGGGCGGCGCCGCGGGCGGGGGCACGAGGATGCGGGTCGGCGTCGACCCTCGCGAGGTCGTCTACCTCGCGAAGGCGATGGAGCTGAAGTTCTCGATCTCCGGCCCGGCGATCGGCGGGGCGAAGGCCGGGATCGACTTCGACCCTACGGACCCACGCAAGGCCGATGTGCTCGAGCGTTGGTACCGCGCGATCTCGCCGTACCTACGGGACTGCTACGGCACCGGCGGCGACCTCAACGTCGACGAGGTCGCCGAGGTCATTCCGACCTTCTCCCGGCTGGGGTTGCACCACCCGCAGGAGGGGGTCGTCCGCGGCCACTACGGTGCGGACACGGGACGCTTCGCCCGGATCATCCGCAACCTCCAGGAGGGGGTCGAGGCGCCGGTCAACGGGTCGCTGGGGTTGCCGGGGATGAAGCTCACGGTCTCGGACATGATCACGGGGTACGGGGTGGCGCGGTCGGTCCAGCACCTCTACGAGCGGCTGGGTCGGGACCTGAGCGGGGTGCGGGTGCTCCTCGAGGGGTTCGGGAACGTGGGCGCGAGCTGCGGCCTCTACCTGGCCCGCGCGGGCGCGAGCATCGTCGGGATCTCCGACGCCCGCGGCGTGCTCCTCGCGCCGGAGGGGTTGAGCGCGGACGAGGTGGGTGAGCTGGTCCGGGCGAGGGAGAACAAGCTTCTCCCCGCCTCGGACCCGCGCGTCCGGTCGGCGGGGACGGGCGTGCGCCTCGAGGATGTGCATGCCGACGTCCTCGTCTGCGCGGCGGTCTCGGGCTCCCTCACCGAGGAGCGGCTCGACCGGCTCGCCCACGTCGGCGTGAAGGTGATCGCGAGCGGCGCCAACCACCCCTTCCGCGAGGTGAGGTTGGGCTCGACCCGCGTCGCCCAGCGCGCCGACCGGCATTTCGCCATCCTCGCCGACATCGTCGCGAACTGCGGGATGGCCCGGACCTTCAGCTACCTCATGGAGGACGACGCCCGGCCCGACGCGCCGTCGATCTTCGCCGCGGTCGACCGCACGATCGGCGACACCCTCGACGAGGTGCTGGACCGCGTCGACCGCGGGCGCGGGGGACTCCGGCCCGACCGCGCGCCTACAGGCCTTCTCGCGGCCACCTTGGACCTCGGACTGGACCGCGTCGGCGCGGCCTGAGCCGGCGCGCCAGCTCGGGGTGGTGCTTCCTCCTGCGCCACTCCTCCCAGCGCCGAAGCAGCTCGTAATTGGTCTCGCCCCGGCCACGCGACCGGCGCTCGGGGTAGCGCCGATTCTCGCGCTGGAACTCGCGCCATTCCATGTAGGCGTCGAGCAGCTTCCCGGGCTCGTACGGGCCGCGCATCTCGAAGTCGTAGTCGTGGAGCTCGGTCCACGCCGGGTCCGAGGACCAGACGCCGAAGCGGGGGGTCGCCCAGAAGGGTTCGTCGTACGCCACTCGCACCTCCTCGCGATGCACGTACACCGGGACGGTCCCGGCGCGGCGTGGAGTCCCCGTCTACCGGCAACGTGCGTGCCCCGTGGCGGAACGCCGCCGCTTCCCCGGGAACAGGGTGGCGCGGGCGGTGCCGGATCGCTTAACTTCGGGGCATGGCGACCCGGGTCCTCCTCTTCGTCGGCACGAAACGCGGCCTCTTCGTCCTCGGCTCGGACTCCGAACGGGCGCGCTGGACGATCTCGCCCCCCCGCCTCGTCGGCAGGGAGGTCTACCACGCCTTCCTCGATCCCCGGGACGGCCGCACCGTCTGGGCCGCCACGGACCACGCCGTCTGGGGCGCGCACATCCACAGGAGCGACGACCGCGGCGAGAGCTGGCAGGTCCTCGCGGCGGCGCCGCACTACACCGACCACCGCGGTCTCAAAGCGATCTGGGCCTTGGCGCCCGGCCCCGCCACGGAGCCCGACACCCTCTATGCCGGGATCGAACCCGCCGGGCTCTTCGTCAGCCGCGACCGGGGCGAGGGCTGGGAAGGCGTCGCCGCACTGAACGACCACCCGACGAACACCACCTGGCAGCCGGCCGGGGGCGGGCTCGCGCTCCATTCGATCCTCACCGACCCGCAGGACCCGAGGCGGCTCTGGTGCGCCCTCTCGGCCGGCGGGGTCTACCGGTCCGACGACGGGGGCGAGAGCTGGATCCCCGTGAACCGCGGCGTTCGCGCGGATTTCCTCCCCCAGCCGTACGCCGAGACCGGGCAGTGCGTCCACAAGCTCGTGCTGCACCCCGGCCGCCCCGGCAGGCTCTACCAGCAGAACCACTGCGGGACCTATCGCAGCGACGACGGGGGCGAGAGCTGGACCGAGATCACCGCCGGCCTCCCCAGCGACTTCGGCTACGCCCTGGCCGTCGATCCCGCGGATCCGGACACGGCCTTCGTGATCCCCGAGGAATCGAGCCACATGCGGGCGACCGTCGAGGGGCGGCTCAGGGTCTACCGGACCCGAGATGCCGGCGAGAGCTGGGAGCCGCTCACCCGGGGGCTCCCCCAGGCCCACGCCTACGTCTCGATCCTCCGCGAGGCGATGGCGACGGACACCCTCGACCCGTGCGGCGTCTACTTCGGCACCTCGACCGGCCACCTCTTCGTGAGCCGCGACCGCGGAGAGTCGTGGGAGATGGTCGCCGGGTTCCTCCCCAAGATCCTCTCGGTCACCGCCGCCGTCGTGGAGGAGTGACACCGGAAGCGACGTCGCGGGCGCCGGTGCCGGATCCCGCGCGCACCGTGTCCGCGGTCGCTGCTGCACCGGATGCGATGCCCGCCACCTCTGCCCCCGTCGCCTCCCCTCGCCCCTGGCCGTCGGCCGCCCCCCGATCCTCGCCGCCCACCGCCCCTTCCCCGCCCCACCCGAAGCGCCGCCAGTCGACGCGACCGCGGGCATCGAACTCGACCCCTTCGCCTTCGAGGAGCACGCGCTGGAGCCGCCGCGCGTGGTCGATCGGCGGGATCGAGATCTCGCCGTTGCGGTTGAGGACCCGCCACCACGGGATGCCTTCGGGGTCGGGGAGGTCGCGGAGCGCGCGCCCGACCCCCCGGGCCGCCCGCGGCTTCCCGAGCATCGCGGCGATGGCGCCGTAGCTCACGACGCGCCCGCGCGGGATCCGACGAACCAGCGCGTAGACGCTCTCTTCGAAGTCGGTCACGATGCCACGCTCAGGCGGCCCAGGTCAGGACCACCTTGCCGAAGTTGCGGTCGGCCTCGACCCGGCGGTGCGCCTCCCGGACCTCGTGGAAGGGGAGGACGGCGTCGACGACGGGACGGACCCGCCCCTCTTCCAGGAGCGGGAGGACGTCGTCGCGGAAGGCGGCGACGGCGGCGGCCTTCTCGTCGGGGGACCGCCCGCGCATCACCGTGCCGATCACGGTCAGCCGCCGGGCGAGGAGGAGCCCGAGGTCGAGCTCCGCGCGGCGCCCGGCGACGAGGCCGACGACCGCCATGCGCCCCTTCACCGCGAGGGACTCGAGGTTCCCCCGGAGGTACCCTCCGCCGACGAGGTCGAGGATCGCGTCGACGCCGCGACCGCCGGTGTGCCGCCGCACGGCCTCGGCGAACGCCTCGGCGCCGGCATCGATCCCGATCTCCAGGCCGAGCGACGTCGCGCGCTCGAGCTTCCACGCGCTCCGCGAGGTGCCGAGCACCCGCGCCCCCGCGGCCCGGGCGAGCTGGACCGCCGCCGTGCCGACGCCGCTCCCCACGGCGTGGATCAGGACGCTCTCGCCCGCACGAAGTCCGAGAAGGGTGAAGAGCGCGTCGTGCGCGGTGATGAACGCCTCCGGCACGGCCGCCGCCTCCTCGAACGAGAGCCCCGCGGGGATCGCGACGACCTCCCGCGCATCGACCACGACCGCCTCGGCGTAGGCGCCGCCCCCGACGAGCCCCATCACCCGGTCGCCGACCCGCCACCCCTCGACCCCCGGGCCGAGGGCATCGACGGTGCCGGCGTACTCGAGCCCCGGCACATCGGCGGGCACGCCCGGAGGCGCCGGGTAACGGCCCTGCCGCTGCAGGAGATCGGCTCGATTGACGCCTACGGCGTGGACCCGCACGCGGAGCTGGCCCGCGCCGGGCTCCGGAAGGGCGACGTCGCGCTCCTCGAGCACCTCCGGCCCCCCGGGCGAGGCGATGGCGATGGCTCGCACGCGCGGATCAGAAGAAGAGAGTGAGGATGATGCCGGCGGCGATGATCGCGCCGAACATGATGATGTAGAGGATCGACATGCAGCCCAGGAGGCGCAGGAATGTCCACAGACACCCCCGGGCATCGAGCTGGTTGTCGGCGTACGACAACCCCTCTTCCGAGTCGGCCAAACGAAACGCTCCTGCAAGGACCGCCCGCGGATCGCGCCCGCGGGCGGATACGGCTCGCCGGGAGCCGAGGCTCCCGGCAACAACACCTCAGACGGCCGTGCGGTCGATCAGGTGGTAGATGAAGCTGAAGAGGAGCGCGCCGGCCGCCGCGCCGATCAGCCCGCCGACACGCACCGGGGTCGGGTCGTGGTAGACGTACCCGGCCACCCCCAGCATCCCGCCGATGAAGGCGCCGAAGATGCCGAAGATCAGGGTCAGCGCCGGCGAGGTCCGGGGCGCCTTGTAGACCGCCCGGATGATGCCGCCACCGAGCAGGCCGAGGGCGAGCCAGATCAGGAATCCAATGATGAACGTCATGGCGTCGGGTCCTCCAGTACGGGATCGCACTTCCGGGCGCACGATATAGCAGCCGCGCGCCCCCGCCGCAAGCCCCGCCCCGTTCCCGGGTCCATTCCCGTCCCCGTCCCCGTCCCCGACAACCCGAGCCCGAGCCCACGCCTGCGCCCGTCCCCCTCCCCAAATTCGCACCCATCCCCGGCCAACCGCCCCCCAGCCCCTACCCCACCTTCCGGCTGGGCACCTCCACCGGCGCGACCTTCGGGGTCGGCGCGGGGATGCGGAACGCCAGGGCGAAGGCGATCGCCACGAGGAGCGCACCCACCTGGAAGGGCGCCTCGATCCAGAGGTGCTGGAAGAGGAGCCCGGCCCAGAGCGGGCCGAGGACCCGGCCGAGCCCGCCGACGAGCTGGCTCCCCCCGAGGATCGAACCCTGCGAGTGCGCATCCGTCGCGCGCGAGACCAGGCTGGCGAGCACCGGGAAGAGGGTCCCCGCCCCCGCCGCGTAGAGCGGGACCGCGAGCCCGAGGAGCCAAGGGTTCGGGATCAGGGAGACGAGCAGAATCGCCAGCGAGAGCGCCGCGGCGCCGAGTCGCACCGTCCGCGGCTCGCCCAGCCGGCGGACCAGCCAGCCGAGGAGCACCCCCCGCACCACCACCGTCACCCCACCGGAGAGGGTGAAGACGACGCCCATCCCCGCGGGGTCCAGCCCGAAGGCCCGCTCCGCGTAGAGCGCCAACACCGACGTCATCGCCGTGAACGACGAGATCGCGAGGAAGTAGACGCCGAGGAGGAGCGAGAGCGGGAAGCTCGTCATCGCCCGCACCCACCCCCTCAGCGTCGCGGCCTCCCCGCGCCCCGCCTCCGACCGCGGCCGCGACTCCGGGAGCAGCAACACCGCCGCCACCCCGTTCGCCGCGCAGAGCGCCGCCGCCACGAACCCCGGCGCCCCCAACCCCCAGCGGCTGAAGATCCCGCCGATCGCCGGGCCGATCATCACCCCCAGCCCCGACGCGGCGCCGAGGAGCCCCATCGCCCGTGCACGCTCCTCCGCCGCCGTGACGTCGGCCATGTACGCCTGCGCCACGGAGATCGTGCCTCCGGCGGCGCCGGCGGCGATCCGCGAGAGGAAGAGGAGCGGCAGCGACTCGGCGAGCCCGAAGATCAGGTACGAGACCGCCGAGGCGAAGAGCCCGGCCACGAGCAACGGGCGCCGGCCACGGCGGTCCGAGACCCGCCCCCAGAACGGGGCCGCCACCAGCTGCATCGCCGAGAACGAGGCGACGAGGAGCGTCACCTCCACGGGCGAGGCGCCGAGCGACTCGGCGTAGAAGGGGAGGAGCGGCAGGACAATGCCGAACCCCACCATATCCACCAGGACCGCGGCGAAGAGCACCGCCTGCGGCGACTTCTTCATGTACCTCTTCAACCCCTCGTCGCCGGGGTGCTCCCACCCCACATCGCCTCGGCGACTCGAGTGCATGGACGTCAGCGATCGCCCCCCCGGCGGACGCCCGGCCGCCGGACCGCCCCGTGTCCGGGAGGAACGGCCGAAACCGCACTTGATACTCGCCTCGTCGGACCGGGGTCCGCATACCCCGGCCCCGCGGCGCACCGACCCCGGGCACGGACACACGACGGCATCCCGGCACCGCCCGCCCGGGCGCCCGGGCCCATGCCCCCGGCGCCACGCCCCGGTGCCGGACAACGCGAATCGTCGTCCGGTCCGTCCTCGCCCCGACGCCGTCAGGCCCGGCTCGGACGAGATCGACGCCTACTTGTAGCGATAGGTGACCCGGCCACGGGTGAGGTCGTACGGCGACAGCTCCACCTTCACGCGATCCCCTTCCAGGACGCGGATGTAGTGTTGCCGCATCTTCCCCGAGAGGTACGCCAGGATTTCGTGCCCGTTCTCCAACTCGACCCGGAAGGTCGCGTTGGGGAGCACTTCGGTAACGGTCCCCTCGATCTCGATCGCCTCTTTGGCCACATCTCCTCCTGAAGGACTGACGACCGGGTTATCCGGGCGCCGCCACGATACAACATCGTCGGCGGCCGCGCAATTGCCTGTCCCATCAGGCCATGGCACCCTCCCGAGCGGGTCGCCATCTTCACCGGGGAGCGGGGCACGGAACGTGGACGCGAACCGGAAGCGAAAGGCGGGAATCGCATGACGACCTGGGGATCGTTCCCCTTCGATCGGGGGCGGAGACGGCGGGTGGGCGCGGTGTGGGTTCGCGAGGAGCGGCCGCCGCTGCGGTTGGACCGGTGTGGGTACCGCCTCGAGGCGCGAGAGGAGATCGATGAGCCGGGGGCGAAGGCGCTCGAGGACCTCGCGCGGGCGGAGGGGTCGGCGGCGGATGCCGGAGCGGTGGTGGCGCGGCATCTCGTGCTACGACTCCTGCACCGCGTGCTGGATGGGTACGTGGATGGGGTCGATCTCGCACGGGAACGGGCGGCGGTGCTGGAGTACGTCGCGGCGGAGGGGTTGTGGGCGGCGGAGCGGCGGGCGCTGGGGCAGGTGGCGTGCCTTGCGGCGAGAGCGCCCCAGCCGGCGCTCGCGGCGGCGCTGGTCGATGCCGGCGTGGCCGCGGCGACGAGGGGCCACGATGGCGGCGCGTTCGACCTCCTCCTCGCGGCGTACCGGCTGGCGGTGTCGCGGGGGTGGGCCGCGGAGGCGGCGCGGGCGGCCGAGGGCGTGACCCATCTCGCGACGGAGGGGCGCGGCCCTCGTTCCGCCCGGCTCTGGCGGCGCCGCCTCGCGGTGTGGCGGCGCCGCGCGGCGGAGCCGCCGGACCTCAGTCCCCGGTGACCTCGGCGGCGGTGAGCGTCGCCTCGCGGCGCTCGCGGCCGGTCAGCCAGACGCGCAGCGCCTCGCTGCCCCGGTTGAGCATGACGTAGGTCCCGGGGACGACGAGGAGCGTGAGCACCGTCGAGACGGCGAGGCCGGCCACGACCGCGACCGCCAGCGGCTGCATCATCTCGGAGCCCTCCCCGATGCCCAGGGCCAGGGGCAACATCCCGATCATCGTGGTGATCGAGGTCATGAGGACCGGCCGCAGTCGAATCGCGCCGGCCTCGATGGCGGCCTGTTCTATCGGCACGCCCTCCTCCTTGCGGATCTGCTCCGCATACTCGACGAGAAGGATCCCGTTGTTGACGACGATCCCGGCGAGGAGGATGACCCCGAGGAGGACCGGGGCGCTGAGCGGCGTGCCGGTAGCCCAGAGCCCAACCCCGATGCCGATGAGCGAGAGCGGGATGGTGATGATGATCACCAGCGGATTGACCAGGCTCTCGTACTGGACCGCCAGCACGACGAAGACCAAGAAGATGGCGAGGAGCACGACGATGGTGAGCTGGCGCTGGTTTTCGCGGATCGACTCCTCCTCACCGGCGAAAATGATGCTGTAGCCCTCGGGGAGCTCGAGGTCGGCGATCCGCGCCCGGATCGAATCGTTGACCTCGCCGACGGAGGCGACCTCGGTGATCACGTCGCCGGTGAGGCGCAGGATCCGGTTCTGGTTCTCGCGCAGGATCGTGGTCGGCCCGAGCGATTGGTAGACGTTGGCGACGTCGCGCAGGTAAATGGGCGCCCCTCCGCGGGCGCCGGGGAAGAGGGCGACCGAGCCGAGGTCCTCGGGGCTTGTGAAACGCTCGCGGGGGAGCATGACGCGGATGTCGTACTCCCGGTTCCCCTCGGTGAAGCGGCTGGCGACGGTGCCGTCGAGGGCGGTGCGGAGCGTCTGGCCGACGGCCGCGACGTTGAGCCCGAGGTAGGCGGCGCGCTCGCGGTCGAGCTCGATGGCGAGCTGGGGGCTCGCCTCTTCGGCGGAGCGATCCAGGTTCTGGAGTCCCGGCACCCCCTGCACCCGCCGAATCACCTCGGCGCCGATGCGCTGGAGTTCTGCGAGATCGTCGCCCTGGATATTGAGGGCGACGGGCGACCCGGAGACGGAGGTGCGCAGGCCGCGGATGCGGGGCGGGCGCACGAAGATGCGCGCGCCGGGGAAGCCGCGCTCGTCGATCCGGGCCTGGAGGGTGCGCACCCATTCGTCGGCGCTCATGTCGCGCTCGGTGACCGGCGCGAGCAGGACCGAGATGTTCCCGCGCCCCGCGCGCTCGGCGGTGGAGCTTCCGAAGAGGGAGCCGCCGGCGGTGGTGAAGACGTGCCGGACGTAGGGCATCTGGGCGATCATCCCTTCGATCTCGTAGGCGACCCGGTTGGTCTCCTCGGCCGAGACGCCCGGCGGGAGGTTGATCATGACGCTCACGTTGCCGTCGTCAACCTGCGGGAGGAACTCGTTGCCGAGGTCCCGCGTCAGCATGTACGACCCGCCGAGGGCGAGGAGGCACACGCAGAGGACGGCCCAGCGCCACCGGACCGTGAAGCGGGCGGCGCGGAGGTAGGCCTGGCGGATGCGGTCGAGCCCGCGGTCGAAGAGGACGATCGGCCGCGACCTATTGAGCCCGCTGCTGAACCGGATCTTGCCGAGCTGGGCCGAGAGCATCGGGACGATCGTGAGGGCGACGCCCAGGGAGACGGCGATCGCGAACGAGATCGTGAGGATCAACTCACGGAAGACCAGCGCCGCGAGTCCGCTGATGAGGAGGAACGGGACGACGGCGGCGAGGTTGGTCGTGGTCGACGCGATGACGGCCGACTGCACCTCGGCGGCGCCCTTGTGGGCGGCCTCCTCGGAGTCCATCCCCTTCCCGTCGCTGTGCCGGAAGATGTTTTCCAGCATGACGATCGAGTTGTCGATCAGCAATCCGACGCCGAGGGCGAGGCCGCCGAGGGAGATGATGTTGAGCGTCAACCCGCCGAGCCCCATGGGGACGAAGGTCGCCAGGATCGCGATCGGGATCGTGAGACCGATGATGAAGGTCTTCCGAAGCGACCCGAGGAAGATGAGGACGACGATCATCGCGAGGACGGCGCCCAAGATGGCGGCGTCGCGGACCGCCGCGACCGAGTTGCGGATGAACCCCGACTGGTCCTGGATCGTCTCGAAGTTGATGTCGATCGGGATGAAGCCGTCGCGATGCAGGGCGCGGATCCGTGCATCGACGGCCTCGGCGACGGCGACGGTGTTGGCGTCGGGCTGCTTGCGGACCGAGAGCTTGACGGCGGGCACGCCGTCGAGGCGGACCCAGAGGCGCTGCTCGCGATGGGTGTCCCGCACGGTCGCGATCTCGGAGAGCGGGACGCGGCCGCCGCCGGGGAGGGCGATGAGGAGCGAGCGGAGCTCCTCGACGTCGCGGAACTTCCCGGCGGTCTTCCCGACCACCTCGCGGGTGGGGGAGGAGACGCGTCCGGCGGCCACGTCCTGGTTGGCGTTCCGGATCGCCTCGATGATCTGGGAGACGGTCAGTCCGTAGGAGCGGAGGCGCTCCTGGTCGAGAACGACCTGGACCTCGCGCTGGAGCCCGCCGGAGACGTCGACCGAGGCGACGCCGTCGATGGTGAGGAGCTGCGGCTGGAGGCGGTACTCGACCCAGTCGCGCAACGAGATGAGGTCGCGCGTCTCGGAGGAGAAGGCGACCTCGTAGATCGGCATCTGCTGCGGATCGAACTTGTTGATCGTCGGCGGGTCGGCCTCCTCCGGGAGCGCCCCGCGGGCGCGCTCGAGGTTCTTGGCGGCGTCCTGGAGCGCGAAGTCGACGTTGGTCCCGTAGGCGAAGTGGAGGTTGACGCCGACGCGGCCTTCCTGGACCTCGGTCTCGATGCGGACCAGATCCTCGGTGGTGGCCAGGGCGCGCTCGAGGGGTTTGGCGACGGTCTCCTCGAGGACCTCGGGCTCGACCCCGCTGTTCGTGACGTTGGCGCGGACCTGCGGGTAGACGATGCTGGGGAGCATGTCGAGCGGGAGCCCGGAGAGGAAGAAGACGCCGAGCACCACCACGACGGAGGTCAGCATCAGCGTCCCGATCGGGCGGCGGATGGCCCAGCTCGGGATCCCGGAGTAACGGCGGGTGGAGTCGTTCATCGATCGCCTCCCGTCTGGTTGCGCGCAGCGGGCGCCATCCTCTCCGCGGGATCGGGTCCCGGTCTCTCGACGACGCGGACCTGCATCCCGTCGCGTAGCGTGTTGTTGCCGAGCGTGATGACGGACTCACCGGCGGTGAGGCCGGAGAGGATCTCGACCCGACCCTCGGAGGTCGCGCCGGTGCGCACGGAGCGGCGACGGGCGATCCCGTCCTCGTGGACGAAGACGGCCGGGGCATCGGCATCGCCGACGATGGCGGCGGCCGGGACGAGGAGGACGTTGGATCGGGCGCCGAGGGTGAGGTCGACGCGGGCGAGGAAGCCGGCGCGGGCGATGCGGGCGGCCTCGCCCTGGAGCGCGACCTCGACCGGCACGAGCCGGGTCGCGGGGTCGGCCGAAGGGAAGATGCGGCGGATCCGCCCGTCGATCCGCCGGTCGGGGTAGGCGTCGAGGACGACGGAGACCGTCGCGCCGGGGCGGAGCTCGACGACGTCGAGCTCCGAGACCTGGACCCGGACGACCATCGTATCGGTCACGGCGATGGTGAAGAGCCGGGTCTGTGCGCCGACGATGTCGCCGGCCTCGACGCGCTTCTCGGTGATGATCCCGTGGATCGGGGCGCGGACCGTCGTGTAGTCGAGGCGGGTCCGGAGCTGGGCGAGCTGCGCCTCGGCGGCCGCGAGGGCGGCGCGGTCGCGGTCGTACTCCGCGGCGGTGATGACCTGGCGAGCGCGGAGCTGCTCGGAGCGCTGGAAGGTGGCGGCCGCGACCTCGTACGCCGCCTCGGCGCTGGCGACCTGGGCCCTGAGCTCGCGATCGTCGAGGCGGGCGAGGACGGTGCCGGGGCGCACGACGTCGCCTTCCTGGACCTCGACGGCCATGATCGCGCCCGAGAGCTGGCTATTGATCCCGATGCTCCGAATCGGTTCGACGACGCCGGAGACCAAGACGTGGCGAGCGATGGTCCCGACCTCGACGGGGGCGATCTCGACGGGGGCGACGCGGGCGCCGCCGGGGCCGCCCGGGCGGCCGCGCGCCATTCCCTCGTTGGCGGCGCTCTTCTCTCCGCACCCCGCCGCGAGGGTAGCGATGCCGAAGCAGAGGAGTGCGGGCCGCACCCCCGAACCCAGCCTGTGTATGATCGATCTCACGCCCAACTCTCGGGATAAGATGGAACTACCGGTTGTTCCCCGCGTCATCGCGGGCCGTGGTCATGGCATCTGTCCGATCCGCTCGCCGAGTACCGCTTCGAGTCGGGCGACGGCGACCGCGAGGGCCTGCCGGGCCTGGACGAAGGCGGCCTCGGCATCGGCGAGGGCGACCTGCGAGGTCTGGAGCTCGACGATGGTCGCGTTGCCGATCCTGTAACGCTCCTCCTGCACGCGCAGGTCCTCCTGAGCGAGCTCGACGGCGCGGCGCGCGATGTCGACCCGCCGCTCGGCGGAGGCGATCTCGGCGGCGGCGTCCTCGGCGGCGATGCGCGCGGCGATCGAGGCGTCGCGTGCGCTGGCCTCCGAGGTGCGGAGCGCGGCGGCAGCCCGAGCGTTCGCGGCCTCCCGCTGGAAGCCGTTGAAGAGCGGGAACGATGCCACGAGACGCAGGCTCCAGCTCCTCTGGTCCGGCGGGAACTCGTAGGCGAACCAGTCGTACCCGCCGGTGAGGCGGAGCGACGGGAGATAGTTCGAGCGCGCGGACCAGCGCTCGGCGCGGCGCGTGTCGAGGTCCGCCCGTGCGGCGACGGCGTCGGGCGAGCTGTACTCGGCCCGCCTAGCCAGCTCCTCGATCGGCGGCAGGTCGGGCGCGCGCTCGGGGAGTCTGGCGTCCGCCGGCTCGGCGCCGCCCTCGAGGCCGAGGCGGCGACCGAAGTTCAGACGAGCGCCTCGGAGCGCCGATTCGCTGTCGACCAGCGCCAGCTCCGCGTTGCCGACCTCGAGCTGCGCGCGCAGGAGATCCGAGCGGGTCGCGGTCCCCACCTCGAGTCGGGTCTCGGCGAAGGCGAGCTGTTGACGCGCGCGCTCGAGACGGCGCTCCGCCACGCGGACGAGCTCGGCGGCGGCGGCGGTCGCGTAGAACGCCTCCGTCGTCCTGAGGATGGTCTGGAAACGCTGGGCTCTGTAGGCAGCGTCCGCGGCCCGGAGCCGGGCGTTCGCACTACGAGTCTGGAAGTACCGCCGACCGCCCGAGAAGATGTCGAAGCCCGCCTGCGTCCTCGCCGTGTAGCTCTCGGAGACGAGCTGCCCCGTCGCCTGGTCGAAGCGCTGGTTGCTCGAGTTCGCGTACGACGACTCGAGGCTGATCGTGGGGAGCCAGGCCCCGCGGGCCTCGAGGACCCCCGCCCGCGCCGTGGAGACGCCGCTCTCCGCGGCGACCGCGGCGGGATCGTTCTCGAGGGCCAGGCGGATCGCCTCATCGAGCGTGTACGTGGGGACTCCCGCCCCTTGCGCCCACGCACGCGCGGGGTCCCATAGCGCGAGGAACGACCCCAGGAGGAGTCCCGCGCAGCGCTGCCATGAATTCATCGATTACGATCTCGGTCCAACGGATTCCGACCGGGTCACGCACCGTCCCGCATCTTAGACGCGCGGACCGCCGATTTCGTTGAGTCGGGTTGCCATCGCCCTCGGGCGGCCGCTATCGTGGCGCGATGGACCGCGACTCTGCAAGCGAAGAACGCCGGCGCCTGGCCGAGGCCGTGGCCCGGGGGGAGCCGGCGAGGTGCCCGCGTTGCGGCGCGCGCATGGCGATCAACCCGATCGCGCCGTCGCGGGCGCTCCCCTACGTGCGCCGCCGGATCTGGCTGATCTGCCCGGCGTGCCGCCACAGCGTGGTGGTCGACGTGCGGCCCCGCGCCGGGGAGGACGCGGGAGGGTCGGAGGCGTCGAGTCCGTCTTGATCGCCCGGTCCGACGGGCCGGGCGACGACGGACGCGGCGGCCGCGCCGGCGCTCACCACACCGGCCGCGCGACCATGATCCCATCCTGGCCGCGGATGTCGAGGATCCTCTCGGCGAGGGGGAGTTCGCTGATCTCGACCGACTTCCCGACCAGCGGGGCGTGGAGGAGGTGGAGGCGGCCGTCGACCCAGAGAGCGATCCCGGTGTGGGCGACGTCGAGCCCCTTGACCGTGCTCGTCGCCGCGATGATGTCCCCGTTTTGGATCCGCGGCGCGACATCGGCGATGCGGTTCTCGGGGATGTAGTAGCGGGGCCTCGTGCTGAGCTCCGCCTCGATGCGGCGGATCTCCTCGAGGTTCGCCGGATCGGAGAGGTGCCGGTACGAGTCCGTGTGCGTCGACATGAAGTCGATCGGCTCGGTGTCCTCCACCCCCCCGAGCTCGCGGGTGATGTCGCGGACGATCCCCTTCTCCTGATTGTTGGCGATCCAGTCGCTGAAGTAGTGGAGCCGGCTCGGGTAGCCGTCGATGATGCCGTCGCGGTAGCGGATGCGGGCGAGCTCGCGGCGGTAGGTATCGAAGTCGTACGCCCCCGCCTTGATCGTCCGGGCCATGGCGAGGGTGTTCTCGACGAAGGTGACGCAATCGAGTTCGCGGAGATTGATGACCAGCCGCTCGGGCCCGTCGATGTCGAGGGCGTTGGGGGTGTAGGTCGTCCCGACGAAGGTCTCGCCGAGGCGAGCGACGATCTCACCGATCGGCAGGGTGTCGAGCCGCTGTTCGCGGGCCCACTTCATCTTCTCCTCGAAGATGGCGATGTCCCGTTCGTCGACCACGGTCGCGTCGGGCGCCGGGGTGGCGGCGGCCGGGGTGGCGGGTTCCTCGGCCGGCGGCTCCGGCGCCTCGCCCCGGCACCCGGCGAGGGTCAGGGCGGGGGCGAGGGCCAAGGTCAGGGCGGCGGGGAGCGGAGCTCTGCGGCGGTTGCCCATGGCGACGTTCCTCCTGGCTCAGCCCTCGTCACCCGCTTGGGCGACGCGAGCGAAGAGGTCCTTCTGCGTGCGACCCTGACGGAGCAAATCGAGTGCGCGGCGGAGCTGGGCGTCGTCGCCCAGGCCGTGGTGCAGGGCGCCCTCGTCGCCGAAGGCCATGCGGGCGACCCGGTTCTCGAGGAGCCGGTCGACGTAGGACGACGCGCCATCGTAGAGCGCGCGGTCGACCTCGACGCCCCGTTCGGTCAGCCGCCGGTAGAGCTCCTCGCGCCACTCCGGGCGGACCTTGAAGTCGCGGTCGACCTTCGACTTGAGCTCGTAGGCGTAGTCGAAGAGGGTGAGGTGCACGTCCTGCGACTTCGGGAGGATCGCCTTGACGAAGGCCTGCTCCGGCTCCGTGAGGGTGTCCGGCCGGACGATCAGGTCGGGCATGATCCCGCCGCCGCCGTAGACGACGCGGCCGGCGTCGGAGCGGAAGACCGGGCGCCCGGCGCGGCTCGTGTCCGCGGCGGCCGAGTCCGGCGCCTCGACGAGGCGGCCGTTGACCAGCACCCGCTCCTTGTGGATCGTCCGCCCGCTCGGCGTGAACCACTTCCCCGTCGTCATCTTGAGGACGTACCCCTCGTCGAGGCGGAAGGCGCTCTGGACGAGCCCCTTCCCGAACGACGTCGTCCCGATGACGACGGCGCGGTCGTGGTCCTGGAGCGCCCCGGCGACGATCTCCGAGGCGGAGGCGGTGCCGCCGTCGATCAGGACGACGAGCGGGAGGTCCGGTGCGATCGGCCGCGACGTCGTCACGTACGATTGGACCCGCCCCCCGCGCTCCCGCTGCTCCGCGACCGTGGTCCCCGCGGGGAGGAAGAGCCCGGAGATCTCGACCGCCTCCGAGACGATACCCCCGCCGTTGCCGCGGAGGTCGAGGATGAGGCCGCGGACGCCGTCGTCGACGAGGCGCCGCACCGCCGCCGTGACCTCCTCGGCCGCCGTCTCGTTGAACTGGAGGAGCGGGATGTAGCCGATGTCGCCGTCGAGGGTCGTGGCGTAGGGGACCGCGGGGATCCGGATGATCGCGCGCTCCAGCTCGGCGGTGAACGGCGACTCGGCGCCCGGCCGGCGGAACTGGACGGCGACGGTCGTCCCCGGCTCGCCCTTGAGCTTCCCGGTCACCTTCTCGAGGGGCCACCCGTCGGTCGCCTCATCCCCCACGGCGACGATCCGGTCGCCGACGAGGATCCCCGCCCGCTCCGCCGGCGTGTTCGGGAAGACGCGGCTCACGACCGCCGCGCCGTTCTGGTTCTCGACCATCATCCCGACGCCGCCGTAGTGCCCCTCGTAGGCGACGGTGAACTGCTCCATCTCCTCGGGGCTGAAGAGCGCGGCGTAGGGGTCCTCGATCTGCTCGAGGAGCCCGCGGGCCGCCTTCTCGTACAGCCCCGAGACGTCGAGGCTGTCGACGTAGGCGCGCGAGACCAGGGTGAAGACCTCCTGGAAGAGCCGGGGCCCGGCCTGCGCCGCCGGATTGGGGAGGACGAAGCCGCCCAGGACGAAGGTGCCGACGAGGGCGAGGGCAAGAGTCACTCTGCGCGCGTACTTCATGATGGCTACCGGACCGGATCGGGTGGCGACGGGCGGCGGACGCGGAGTCCGTCGCGGGCCGAGACCCCGGTTCTACGCCGGAGGCGGGGGCGGCGTTCCCCGCCACGGGGGGCGGCATTCCTGCCGCTTCCCCTCCCCGGGGCGATGCGAAGTTTCGCGGGCCTCGTGCATCCAATACACAGACCGTAGGAGGATGCATTGGCGCGTCGTACGACGAAAGAGGCCATGAGCCGGGCCCGGGCGGTCCGCGTGGGGTTGCCGCTCCACCTGATCGGAGCCGACGGCTCCGTGGTGCGTTCGTACGGCGTCGATCGCGGATCCTTCTGTGCCGACATCGACTTCATCGACTCGCGATCGATCGCGCCCGCCGGGGGCGACGGGCATGGTCGGCCTACCGCAACCGGTACGTCGTCGAGCTCTGGGATAGCCGGGGGCGGAAAGTGAAGGAGATCCGGCGGAAGGTCGACGGGTTCCCCTCCCGACTCACGGCTCCGAGCCCGACCCGCCGCTCACGATCACTTCTCCACGACCCGCCCGAGCCGCGGCTCCAGGCGGTGCGGCAGGACCGCGAAGGACGGCTCTGGGTCATGGTCCAGGTCGCCGGAAAGGAATGGCGGAAGGGGGTGATCGCCGGCGCGAGCGGCCACGACGGCCGCGTCGTCGACTGGAACGCCTACTACGACACGGTGATCGAGGTGATCGACCCCGATACCGGCCGGCTCCTCCAAACCACGCGGCTGCCGCTGGCGTTCGACGCCTTCGTCGACGACGACCTGATCTCGACGGTCGTGCTGGACGAGGCCGCCGTGCCTCACCTGACCATCTGGCGATTGCGGCTCCTGCAACCCTGAGCGGAGGCGTGTACGACGGCATCGAGCCTGGCCGCGAGGCGCGTCTCCATCGCCTTGCTCGCCGGTGCTCACTCTACCGCGCGTGCCTCGGGATGCTGGATGTCTATCACCGCACCCGAGATCTGCGCGCAGCTGCCGCCGCTGTCATTTGATGCCGTTTCGCACAATCAACCAGAATGCGGCGCTCGTACCAAGTCCCACGAGCGCTCCCATTAGAAGGCTGTTGAAAAACGTCCGCAAGGAGATGGTGTCTGAGATGCGCGATGAGTAGATTTCATCGAGCACTGGGACCACTTCATTGCGGGAGCGAGTGAGCGATGCTGGGCCGAAATACGTC